>MDTG01218229.1_pt1 | contig 13533 bp, 13 predicted proteins | sample 811421 | NCBI WGS metagenome assembly MDTG01 (sample SAMN05326645, study PRJNA326480) | marine metagenome | isolation source: seawater | place: Pacific Ocean: South East | collected 2011 | reverse complement strand
TCACCTCTTACAGGACTTTCGTGATTAAATAAAATTCCATTACAAGCATAAATATCATAAGCTTCTCTATAGTTTACTGTAATCCAATAAGCATATAGTTTTGCAACTCCATATGGGCTTCTTGTATAAAATGGAGTTTTTTCATTTTGAGGAATTTCTTTTACAGCACCATACAATTCAGAAGTTGATGCTTGATAATATTTAGTTTTTTTTTCCAGTTTTAAAATTCTAATTGCCTCTAAAATTCTTAATGCTCCTAGAGCGTCTGAGTTTGCAGTGTATTCTGGTTCTTCAAATGAGACAGCTACATGACTTTGAGCAGCTAAATTATAAATTTCGTCAGGTTGTACTTCTTGAATAATTCTTATTAAAGAAGTTGAGTCAGTCAAATCACCATGGTGTAAAATCAACTTACGATTTTTTTTATGTGGATCTTCATATAAATGGTCTATTCGATCAGTATTTATTAAAGAAGTTCTTCTTTTTATTCCATGAACAACATAACCCTTATTTATTAAAAACTCTGCAAGATAAGATCCATCTTGTCCAGTAATTCCAGTAATTAATGCTTTTTTCATTTAATAATTAATTATTCTAAATTATTTTTTTAATATAAGAAGTATTTTCTTTAAAATTTATTTGTATTATTAATTATTTGTTAATCAATAATCAATTTATAAAATTTAAACATATTATTTAATATACCGCATATTTATCAAAGACTTAAGTCATGATTATAAAGCTAAGTTTCTATGATTATTCTAAGGAAACTTGTAAATAAATATCCCTTAACGTTTTATTGGATTTTTCTAAACTATTTATTTGAGCGAGTTCAAGAGATTTAATACCATGACTTAAAATATTATTTGGCTGTTCCTCATAATGTTTCAAAGAATTTATTAGTTGTTTTTTATATTTATCATATCCTCCTTTTTTTTTTAAATGATCTACTTGGCTCAGGTAGTCATTTATCCCGTTCCAGTCTATTCCATAATTTGAAGGATCATAATATTTCATTGGTTCTGATAATAAGATGCCGTTATCATTTTTTATATAACTTTTTCCTCGATGGTAAGTAGCAGTAATGATTGGTAAACCATATTCTAATGCATTAACCGCTACTGCCCCCCCATCAATATGCGTTGTATTGATATAAACATCTGAATTTCGGTAAAGAAAATCTTTTTTTTTATTTGAAAGGGGAATGTCTTCTATTAGAGATATATTTTTAGTTTTTAAAATTTTTGATCGAATGTTTTCAGACACATTGTGACAAACTAAAATTAATTCACCTAAACTATTGCTTTCGATAAAAGCTTCAACGAGTAAGTCAACTGCTTTTTTTTCAAAATCAGATGCTATAGATAAAAACCTTATTTTACGATTTGTTAATATTTTTTCACTCTTATTTTTTAGATGAGATGCTGTCACTTTAACTAAACAAGAAAACTCAGGGTAAACTATAAATTTTTTTAATGCATTGTCTAAATAATAATGTTTTGCATGATGTATTAAATCATTATCTCCAACTAAGACTCTAGAAACAGTTGACGAGGAAATAAAATCACTTATTTCTTTGCATCGTTCAACTGTTTCACGTGGTTTTTTAATACCAAGAGAAGATCCAATTACAAGTACATGATCATTAGGTTCAATTATAACTTTTTTTCCAGTAAATCTGTGTGAACTTGACTGAATGCAATGTACGATATCTGAAGACTTTAAATCAACCCAAGATAATGGTGCTCTTTTTCCATAATATCTTTTTTTAATATCTGGGTGAGTATAATGATGATAATAATCAAAAAAGACACTCAAGTTACTTTTTTTTGAATTAAATAAAAAAAATACTTTTCTAAAAATGTACTGAATTAATTTTAAATATTTATCATAAACATATAAAAATTTTAATTTTGAAAAAATTGTATATAAAATCCGAAATCGCCTATATTTACTTTGTTGAATACTCATAAAATTATTTAATTTATGTTTTAGTTTTTAATTCTAGTAAACAAATTCATTTAAATTAGTATTTTATTTATACTTTTTGTAATGTAATCAACTTGATTTTTTTTTAGGTTATGTCCACTTGGTAAATTTAATCCGTATTTTCCAAGTTCTTTAGAAAAAAATTGATTGTTACTTTTCCACATAGGGTAAGTGCTTATAGAAGGAAATATTGGTCTAGTATCTATGCCTTTTTTTTTTAAAATTTTTGATAAAGCTAAGCCATCCATCTTTTTTTTTAATTTTTCTTTAACTAAAATTATTGATGTCATCCAATAAATAGACTTGGCTGGTTTTTTTTCTTTATTTAGTTTTAATTTTTCTGAGTTTTTAAAGTTTTTTTCATACCAACTAAATATTTTTCTTTTTTTTTTTAATTAATTCCTCTAGCCTCTCAAATTGTGCCAGACATAGTGCTGCTTGAATATTAGACATTGAATATTTATAGCCAATTTTTTCTATCCAAAATGTTCCTTTTTTTTTATTGTTACCTCTTCCATGTGCCGCTAATTGTTTTATTTTTTTATTTAACAAATGGTTTGAAGTAATTATCATCCCCCCCTCTCCTGAAACAACTAATTTAGCTCCTTGAAAGCTAAAAGCTGCAGCAATTCCAAAAGTTCCTACTAATTTATTATTATATTTTGCTCCTACGGCTGGAGCGGCATCTTCTATAAGATATAGTTTGTATTTTTTAGAAATCTTAACAATTTCGTCCATCTTTGAAGGATGACCATAAAGATGAACAACCATTATGGCTTTAGTTTTTTTAGTAATTTTTTTTTCTATAGACTTTGGACAAATAGTCCAGGTTTCACGATCAATATCAGCAAAAACTGGTTTTGCTCCAACATATTTAACTGCACTCGCCGTTGCAACCCAAGTAGTATCTGGCACTATTACCTCGTCACCTTTTTTAATATCTAATGATTTTAGAATTAAATGCATTGCACCAGTGCAGCTTGATGTTGGAATGGCGTACTTAACTTTAAAATATTTTTTAAATTTATCCTCTAATTTAATCAAATAACTATTCCAATTATTATTCCATCCATTGGCTACAGCATCAGCTACATATTTTTTTTCAAGATTAGTTATTGAAGGACCTGCAGTAAGTATCATATAAGAATTTTATTTATTGTATCTCATAAAATTTATTTATATTCTATAACATAAGTTTGGTTTTATTTTTAATTTAATATCTGATTTTATTTATTTGTCTTACGAGATTTATACGTTTCACCATCTTGAAGATCATTAATTATTGTAATTCCCGAAGGTACTGAGGCCCCTGAGCCAATATTTATATCTCTATTTATAACCACGCCAATACCTAGATTAACATAATCTCCAAAGCGAACACTTCCTCCAATTCTACAACCATCTGCAAAAAAAGATCCTGTACCAACCTCGCAGTGATGAGCGATCGAAACTAGATGATTTATTTGACATAATTCTTTAATATTAACTTCTCTACCTATATACACTCTTGAACCTATAAATACTCCTTTTTCTAACTTAGCAGTTTTGGAAATTATAGCTGAGGGTGCGATAATACTAATAATCTCAAAACCTCTAGATTTTAAATCTTTTGCAATTTCGGACTTCATCTTACCATCTCCAACGCAAATATGAATTTTTCTTAAACCTCTTTTGTAAAGCAAGTCTAAACTAAATTTATTTAAAATATTTATATTATCTAATTTATTCTTGGTTGGGTTTGAGTCTAAAATTGCAACTATATTGATATTTAAGTCCTCTGTTGCAATCATATCAAGTACTACTTGACACTGGTAACCCGCACCAAATAGCGCAACATCCTCATTGTTGAACTTTTCTTGCAATAATTCATTTTCATTTGATATTTTCTGTGAAACAATCTCCTCTACATCTTCAGTGGTAACAAAATCTAAATTCAAAAAGACTTTTCTATCAAGATTATATTTTTTTATTAAATCAATTGCTTTTGAACTAAATTTTTCTAGATCATCAAAATCTTTATCTGGGGTTTTTATCTTTTTTTCAAAGTTCACAGCTTCACTATCAATTGCTGCTGCTATCCAACCAACTGGAACTGATTGCCCAATGCTTATATTAAGCGACACAATACCATTTCTTTGAGCTTCAACCTCGATTACAGTTTTGCTTGTTTCAAACTCAAATAGTATATCACCAGTTTTTACCTCTTGATGATTCTCGACATGAATACTTGTAATAGTGACATTATCATCGTTCGCATTCTCTCGGGGGATTTCAACTTTATGCATTTCTAATTTTCCCAATATTGATCTGATGAAACAAGAATTTTTTTCTCAAGTTCAAATGAAGCTGGAATAATATGGTGTTGAGCACCAAGACGTTTGAATTTTATATTTTGATTTTTTAGCAAACAAATATTAGCAATTAAATCACTACCCCAGCCATTTTTAATTGTACCATCCTCAATAACTATTACTTCAGTAATATTTTCAGTTGTCATATTTAATATATTGTTTGAGATATCCGTAATTTTACTAAATACCACAACTTGCGCAAATTTTTCATCCCTCGTGAATAACTTTTTTTGTAAATTTATAGCTGTCTCAGTGTTCGCGCCATAAGTGTAAATAGTTATGTCTGGCTTACGTTTTTTTGGCTTTGCAACAATTGTGGGGTAATTCTCATCAGAGATTAATAAAGAGTTAAAGTTCATTATATTTAAATCAAAGAATTTCGAATAATCTGATTTGTGCTCTATAATAAGAGTTGGTTTTACTGATAGTAGTATTTTTTTGTATATTTCTAGAGGATCTAAAAGCCTATTTATTGCTACTATATCCAATCCATCAATAGTTAAGAAAAGTTTTTCAATTGATTGGCTGTGGGTGGGACCATATCCTCCGCCAGCACCCATTGGTAATCTCACTTTCACGGGACACTCAATCTGACCACCAAACATTTGTTCGAATTTTACAGAACCATTCAAAATTTGGTCAACTATCAGTGATGAAAAATCACCAAACATAATTTCTAAAAATGGTTTCATTCCTCGTAATGCTAATCCATTTGCCAATCCGGTAATACCAAGTTCGCTTATAGGTGTATTTTTTACTCTCTCTGGAAAATCAATTGAAAGACCGTCAGTAGTCTTAAAAGCTCCACCATAAGGAGACTCTATATCTTCTCCCAATAAAATAGTTTTTTTATTTGATTTAAGACAAAATTTAAGTGCATCGCGGATTCTTTTATTTACTCTATCTGAACTTAAAAATCCTTCATAAGAAGAAAAATTAACTTTACTCGCTTTGAGTTCAAAATTATTTAGCTGTTTTTTTGAAGGAATTTTCTCTTTTTTTGCATCGTTAATTATTTGATTTACTTGTGTGTTAACTCTTTTCATTATTTCTGAGTTATTATCATTCTCAAAAGATTTAATTAAAATATCGTTTTTTCTTAATATTTTTAACTCATTAGGATCCCTTGTATCATCACCTTTTGAATGAGCATTTAAACGAGAGGTTTTTATATGACAAAATGCAGGTTTTTTATTTTTTCGTACAAATTTTACAGCGTTAAAAGATTTTTTAAAAAGATCGTCTACTTCTTGAGTAGATGTTTCAAAATATTCTATACCAAATGCTTTTGCTCTTCCTTGAATTGTTCCTGACAAATATTGTTTTTGTGGAGTAGATTGTGCAATTTCGTTATCTTCAAGCACAACAAGCAGTGGTAAACTATACAAACTAATTAAATTTAGAGCTTCATAAACTGCTCCTTCACCAAGTGTTCCGTCTCCAATAAAAATTACTGCAATATTTTCTCTTGAATTTAATTTTTCCGCATAAGCTATACCAGCTGCTACAGGTGACATGTTTCCCTGAATACCATTAGATAAAAAATTTTTGTGAAACAAATGCTGGCTACCACCAATCCCCTTGGAGGCACCTGAAGATTTTCCTAATAATTCACATACTAGTGAAAATACATCATTGGTATGAGCTATAAAATGACCATGTCCCCGGTGGTTAGAAACTACAAAGTCATCCTCATTTAAATGATGGCAAATTGCAACTGCAGAAAGTTCTTGTCCAACACATGTGTGGACTGTACCCCTTAACAAACCTTCTTTAAATAATTCAAGAAATGCTGTCTCAACTCTACGGATTAGGTAAGCTTTCTCGAGAATAGATGTGTTTGAACTACGATAAGGTTTAAATAAAGTATCTGTCAATTAATTATAATTTGTAAAATGTTTTAGGTTAAGAACATATTATTATAGATTTAATTGGTTCGCAATCTGCTAATTATTACAATTACAGTCCTATTATTTTAGAAATTTCATTAGGTATTTTTGTGAACCTACTTCATTAATAACAGAAGAGCTTATAGATTTTGATATAATTTTTGTATTATTATTTTTGTTATTTGTTGACTCATTTAACCAAGACTGAAAACCTCCATCTTGGAAATGATCTTCAACAGTAATAATTTTTTTAAATTTTTTTATTGAAGAAAATTGTTTATTTTTACATTTCATTCCCCAAATTGGCATGGAATAAAATGAAAATTTATTTTTTTTATAAAATTTTTGTAAAGTATGCTCAATTACAGCTCCAGTTGTTAAATATGTGTATTTTTCATCTTTATCATTTTTGAATACCTTCACCCATTTACCTGGAGATACACTGGGTAAACTTTTATGAATTTTAAAATTAGAGCTTTTGTCTAATCTTAAATAAGATGGCTGTGGGTTATTTATTAAATACCTCATACAGCTTTTTACTTCCATAACATCTCCTGGGGATAAAACAATTGTGTTTGGAAAACTTCTCATAACTGAATAATCTTGAAGGGCATGATGAGTATATCCTAAATTACCATAACCCACTCCTGCGCCGACTGAAACAACCGTTACTGGCAAATTATGATAATCAATATCATTTCTAATTTGTTCAGCACAACGAAAAGTAGGGAAATTAGCTATAGAGTAAACAAAAACATGTTTTCCAGCTGCAGCTAAACCAGCTGCATAGCCAATCATGCTTTGTTCTGAAATGCCAGCATTAATACAATTGTTTGGGAATTTTTTACAAAACTTATCTATAACCCCAAAGCCTAAATCATTAACTAGTAAAATAATGTTTTTATTTTTAGCAGTAGCTTTAATTAGCTCATCTATAAATATACTTCTCACTTTAGTTCCTTAAGTGCTTTAGCTAACTCCTCATCAGAAGGAGATTTGTAGTGCCATAAGACAGAATTTTCCATAAAATTTATACCTTTTCCTTTAATTGTATTTGCTATGATAACGTAGGGTTTGTTCTTCGATTTAAATATGAAAGATTTATAAATTTTATTATAGTCATGACCATCTATTTCTCTAACATTACAACCAAACGATATCAGTTTTTTGTTGAGAGGTTCTAACTTTAGTACATTTTTTGTATAATCTAAACTTTGTATTTTATTATAATCAATTATAATTATTAAATTATCTAACTTATGAAATGATGCAAATAGTAAACTTTCCCAAGTGGTTCCTTCGTTCAGTTCGCCATCACTAATTAAAACATAAATTTTCTTTTTTTTTTTATTTATTTTTTCTGCAAGTGCTCTGCCAACAGCATAAGGTAATCCATGTCCCAATGAACCTGTCGAAAACTCAACTCCAGGAACTTTGTGACTGACATGAGACATTAATATAGTATTATTTTTTCCATAGGATTTTAGTGCTTTATTTGAAATATATTTAAATTTGTTAAGCACACAATATTGTGCAAGACACGCATGTCCCTTACTAAGAATAAAAATATTTTTTTTTAATATTTTTTTATATAAGACTACTAACAAATCAACAATCGATAGAGAGCTCCCTAGATGGGAAGATTTAGCTGAATTAGATATTTTTAATAATTGTCTCCTTATCTCTATTGAAATTTTTTTATATTGATTATTTGATTTCATATAGATAATTCCTAATTTGGTCCTGGGTAAATTTCATAATATTTCGATTTTTTTTTTCTCTCAAATTCTTAAACCATGAAGATGTTAGTTTTACACTTTGTTCAAGATTAAGTTTACTTTTCCAATTTAATTTTTTTTTAGATTTATTTGAACTTAACATAAGCACTTTACTTTCAGAGTATTTTTTAGAAATTTTAGTTTTTTTCATTATTTTTACAGAATTATCAAAATTTTTATTCATTGAAACAATAACATCATTAACAGATTTATTACTGTTATTATTTGGACCAAAATTAAAACTACTCCCTGATAAAATTTTCTTTTGATGTAGTTTCATGAGCAATAAAAGATAGCCATATAAAGGTTCAATAACATGCTGCCAAGGTCTTATAGAATTTGGCGATCTTAAAACTAGTTTTTGTTTTTTTAAAAGTGACCGAATATAGTCAGGTATAATTCTATCTTTTGAAAAATCACCTCCACCAATTACATTTCCAGCTCTAGCTGTTGCTACAAAAATTTTTTTTTCTTTAAAAAAGGATTTATTGTATGAATCTACTATTAATTCTGCACAAGATTTAGAATTACTATAAGGATCAATCCCACCTAAAATATCATTTTCTTTAAAATGTTTTTTTTTATTATTATTAAAATAAACTTTGTCTGTTGTTATTATTAATGCAGATTTTATAAAATTAACTTCTTTCAGAATATTCAGAATATTAACTGTACCTAATGTATTTACTTCATAAGTGTATTTTGGGTCAAGATAGGACTCTCTTACAAGAGGTTGTGCTGCCATATGAACAATAAAATCTGGCGAGAATTTTACTATAGATTTTTTTAATTTTTTATAGTCTCTAATATCTCCTATTAGTGATTTGTGGTTATTTTTATTAAATTTAATTAAATTATAAAAATTATTTTTAGTATTATTTTTTAAAGAATAACCTATAACTTTAGCTCCCAATAAACTTAAAAAAATTGAAAACCAAGTGCCTTTAAATCCATTATGACCTGTTAAAAAAACTTTTTTTCCTCTCCAAAACTTACCTAAAAATTTAACCTTATTCATCTTTCCAAATTTTCCACGGAGCTTTATTTGAAAACCAAAGACTATTTAAATGTCTTTTATCTCTTAATGTGTCCATACAGTACCAAAAATCTTTATGTTTATAGGCTATTAATTTTTTTTTCTCTGCTAAAAAACTCAAAGTATCTTTTTCAAATATTGTATTTTTTTTATTTAAATAATTAAATATTTTTTTTTCGCAAACAAAAAAACCTCCATTAATCCAACTTTCCTTTTTTATTTCTTTTTCTAAAAATTTTTTAACCTTATTACCCTCAAATACAATTCTTCCAAAGAGAGGTGTGGGTTTAATTGTTGTGAGAGTAACAATTGATTTGTTTTTTTTATGAAAACTAATTAATTTATCAATATTTACATTACTCAATCCATCTCCATAGGTTAAGCAAAATGTATTTTTGATATATTTTTTTACTCTTTTTAATCTTTCTCCAGTATTACTGCCCTTGCCAGTATTTACAACTCTAATATTCCATGAATTATATTTTTTAAATTTTTTAAAATATTCTTTAATAACATTTATTTTATAACCGCCGCATATAATAAAATCAGTAAAACCAAAAACAGAATAATATTTCATTATGTGCCACAAAATTGGTTTTTTACCAATTTTTACCATAGGTTTAGGTATATAATCTGTTTCCTCCGAAATTCTTGTACCAAATCCACCTGCGAAAATAACTAATTGCATTAATATATTATATTTTAATTTTTTTATGTTTACGAATTTTTAATTTTGACTTGTATCGGAAAGTTTTTATTTTAACAATGTTTTAATAAGCTAAAATTTATTGTTTAGTTTGTAATATTTTTTTAACCTTTGATTTTATACTATTTAAAGTCCTCTTTAGGATATTTTTTAAATTAAAAGTCATTAATGAACTCTGATTTAAATTCATTCTATTCAAAATTAAAATAAATTTTTTTTCATCGGATAATTTTTTAAATAATTTGCTATGGATATGTAAATTAAAAATTTTAAATGACTTATTTGTTTTTTTATCTTTAATTATAAATTCTTTTTTAAAACTGGAAAAATAAAATAATAAATTGTTATAATTGAAATTGGTTTTATTATCATCTCCTTTAGGTTGAATTCTATTGAAAACAGGACCTTTCGAAATTCTTGGATCAACTCCAAATAAAAAAGTACCAATTCTAGCTCCATCAAAAATTCCATCTATTGTGGATATGTCAATCGCATTAAATAAAATCTTATCAGTTTGAAATGCATCTAATTCATTTGGTAAAATAATACATTTTTCACTATGAGAATTACTAAATTTACCAAGAAGCTCCATATCATTTAAAAAATTTTCTTTTAAGTTTTCTAAAACAAAATTACAAAAATCAGTTAATATGTTCGTTGAATTTATATAAATTAAACCTGCTAATCCTCTATGAGGCCTATCTTTTGTAAAAAAAAATTTTCTACCAATTCTATCTAGTTTTTTATCCAATGATTCAATATCAAAAATTAAATTATCTAATTCTGCGTGAAAAAAAGAATTAAAATTATACTTTTTACAAAAACTTTCCAATATAAAAAATCTTTCTATAGTTTTGACCCAAAATCCATTCCAAAACTTCTCATGTTGATTTAATAGTTTTATTTTTTTTGATAATTTTTCTTCATAAAAATCCTCAATGAAATAGCAATCAATATTTTTTGGAATTTTTTTGTTATCCTTGGTTGCTAGTAAGATAATTTTTTTATTTGAATATTTAATTGCTAAATCCAAAGAGTAAAAACAATAATCAGGTAAAATTCCATCATATACAAAAATCAAAGGTGTCATCAATTTATTCTTTTAAAAACCATGGATTATTTTTAAGAAAATAGGAAGAAAATTTTGCTTTTGGTTTTTGTTTTAATGATAATTTTAAATTTTTATTTGAACGTAATAAATTTTCATAACTTTCACTTTTTTTAAGCTCTTTATTCAAAATTTTATAAAATTTCTGATGAAGCAAAAGGTGTTTTTTTTTATAAGAATAGGTATTATATCTAATTTTGTAAAATTCTTTAACGCATTCTAAAATTTCTTTTTTTGAATTATTTAATATTTTAATCCTCGATCTATTGTAAATTTCTGAATTTCCCTCACAGAAAAAATCATTTTTAATTATTTCTTTTAAAGATAAAAATTTTTTGTTTTTAATTAGTTTTTTAGTCAAAAAAACCCCTTTAGGGGAAAATCTAAAATTCTGAATATTCATATATGGAACTAAATTTACGCAACATATTGATTTTTTAAAAAAATGAGATGCAATTAAATCTATACCTGTTCCTGAAGTGACAATAAAATCAGCTTTTTTTAATAAAAAAATATCTATTATGAAACTATTAATTTTACTAGAGGTATAATTTACAACATATTTATTCTTAAATCTTTTATCGTGAGATCCCATTCTTATAATCTTATAGCCTTTTTTTGATAAATATTTAGCAGCTGGCAAATAATCTTCAAAATTTGAGTTTCTAAATTCGTTAATTTTAATTAAACGTTTATTATTTGATTTTTTTTTATTATAAAAATTATTTCTATTTATAAAACAAACTATTTTATCTTTTGGATAAATAGAAATTTTTTCTAACTGTTTCTCGGCATACTCACATTGTTTCTTGCTAATAACATTTTCGGTTTTATTTTTATAAGTTAAATTATAAAAATCCATTCCCCAATCATGCTCACTAATTAAAAATTTTTTAAAAAAAGGGTATTTTAATGCAAGATTATGCACTCCCAATAATAAAAATTGAGGAAGTAAAATAAATTTTTTTTTATAGAAATTCTCAATAATTGGAAAATATGAAACATTTTCACTAATCCATAAATCAACCTCAATTAAAGAATTTTTTCTTAAGTTGAATTTTTTTTTTTGTTTTTTTTTGTATAAATAAATTTGAGAATTACCAACTAAATGGCCTATCTTATTTTTATAAAAATAACCTACTCTTATTAAAATAATTTTTTGTAATAAAAAAAAAAAAATTAATAATATGAAAGAAAAAAAATAATAAATTCTTTTAAAAAAAAAAAGAAGACATTAAATATTTAGCCATAGTATTTAATAAATTATTTTCATCAATTTATAAAATAACTTTTTTGTACTTTTTAATAAATTTTAACCTAATATTTTGACTCAACATATGCATGATTATTTGAAAAAAATCCTCAGAGACACCATAATTTTTTATTCCTAAATCAAGATTAATATTGGATTTTTTCTGCAATCTTTTTTCTGCAAAACCAGTCAAACTTATTGTAAATATCTTCTTTCTTTTACAATACTCCAAAACATCTAATATATTTTTTGAAGAACCTGAGCAGCTTAAAATAATTACTATATCCCCTTTTGCGTAATAGTTGTCTAACTGAAATGAAAAAATTTTATCAAATGATATATCATTAGCAACTGCCAATATTGTTTCAATATTATTAGATAAAGAGATAATTTTTGGTTTTAACTTGCTACTTGAACTTATTTTTATTCCTTTATTAAAATCGCATAAAAAGTGATTAGCCACTGACGCAGATCCACCGTTGCCACATACAAATATTTTTTTATTAGATTTAATTGCATTAAAAATAACTTTTTCAATTTTACCTAATTTTAATAAATTAAGTGTATCAATCCCTTTTTTAATATTATTTAAATAGTTTTTAATATTTTTCATTTATAAAATTATAATGTGGATTAAAAAAAAAGAAACTTTTAAAGTTTATTAATGAACAAAAACAAATGTATTTTTTTTGATAGAGATAATACTCTAATCTACGACAGAGGTTATACTTACAAAAAAAAAGATCTTAAATGGAAAGAAAAATCAAAAAAAGTAATCAAATTAGCAAAAGATATGAATTATTTAGTAATAGTGATTACTAACCAATCAGGTGTTGCAAGAGGTTTTTTTACCGAAAAAAAAGTCAGGGAATTTCATGACCATATGAATAAGGATTTAAAAAAAATAAAAACATTTATCGATGATTTCTTTTATTGTCCCTACCACATTGATGGTTTTGGAAAATATAAAAAAAATTCAGTTGATAGAAAACCAAATAATGGAATGCTTAAGAAAGCTATAAAAAAATGGAACATAAACATTAAAGAAAGTTATTTTGTTGGTGATAAAATTACTGATTACCAAGCATCAAAAAAAACTAAAATTAGATTTATTAACGGAAAAAGCTTAAATATCATTTATAAAAAATTAAAACAAATAAAAAAAATATCAAATTAACAAAGATTAATTTTTACTATTGTCTTTTAAAAACATTTTTAAAGTCTGATTTGTAGAAAAAAGACTAAAATTTTTCTTAAGATAAGAATCTACTTTAATATTAAATCCTTTATTTTTTGATTTTTTTACTACAGAATTATTTCTTTTTTTTTCAAAACTATACATAGAATTAATAATATTTTTAAGCTTCACTGGTCTTGAAGAAGCAATATTCAAAATTTTAGAGTCTTCCAATTGTATCATTTTG
>MDTG01360098.1_pt1 | contig 13534 bp, 15 predicted proteins | sample 811421 | NCBI WGS metagenome assembly MDTG01 (sample SAMN05326645, study PRJNA326480) | marine metagenome | isolation source: seawater | place: Pacific Ocean: South East | collected 2011 | reverse complement strand
TGGTAAATCAACATTAATCAAAGTTGTTTCAGGTGTTTATCATCCTGATGATGGAGATATTATTTTTAATAATGAAAATATTCAATTAGATAATCCAAGATTTGCTAGAGAAAAAGGTATTGAAACTATTTATCAAGATCTAGCACTTGCAGATAACCTTAATGTTGGTGCTAATATTTTTTTGGGTAGAGAGCCTATGAAAAAAAAATTAGGTGTTCCTATAATAGATAGAGAATTAATGTTATCAGAATCTAAGAAAGTTTTAAAAAATCTAGAAATAAATATACCTGAAACTTCATTAGAAGAGCCGGTTGGCAAATTATCTGGAGGTCAAAGACAGGCAGTAGCCATTGGAAGAGCATTATATTGGAATGCTAAACTTTTAATTATGGATGAGCCAACTGCAGCATTAGGTGTTCCTGAACAAAGAAATGTAATGGATTTAATTAAAAAATTAAAAGAGCAAAAAGTTTCTATAATTTTTATATCACATAATCTTACTGATATTTTTCAAGCAAGTGATAGAATTGTTGTGCTAAGAAGAGGTATAAAAGCGGGAGAAAAACTTATAAAAGAAACAAATAGTGATGAGATTGTTAAATTAATGGTTCAAGGCTAATTAGATAGGAAAAAAAATGAAAGCATTAGATACTAAACTTAATAATATTAGAAGTTCAAATTATAAACCATCAGATTTTATAATAGCTGATGCAAAAGATGCTGATATGGGCGGAGGAAGAAGAGCGCCTGGTTATATTAGGGAAAAAAATGGTCAATTAACTGAAAAAACAGCTACCTATGATTCATACTTGAATAAAATGGAAGAGATGACAAAATCTGAAATGGTTGATGTTATGCTTATGTCAATGACAAGTGCTGAAAAACTTGTAAACAAAAAAGTATTTAATAATAGCCCTGTTACTCCTGCAGTAAGATTAAATGATACCTCTTGTATTTGGGGTATGCTAAGACATGGGGATTACGACAAAGAGGAATCAAGACCTTTTTCAACAACACAACTAAGACATGCAATTAATTATGTTGATTTAGGCCTGTACTCAATGACCTTCAATAAAAATGTAGATAGAGATGTGCACATGTTAAACAAATATAGAGATTTTAGAGATGATGCAGAAAAAATAGGTATGAGACATTTTTTAGAAGTCTTTAATTCTGCAACAATGAATTTATCAATTAATGAAATGGGTGAATATGTAAATGATTGTATTTTAAAAACTTTAGCTGGACAAATTAGCAAAGAGAAGCCGCTATTTTTAAAAATTGCATACAATGGTCCTAAAGCAATGGAAGAGTTAGCTTCTTATGATCCAGGTAATCTTGTAATAGGTATCTTAGGCGGCGGTAAAGGTACATCAAGAGATTGCTTTGAATTATTAAGACAAGCTTGTAAATATGGTGCTAGAGTTGCATTATTTGGCAGAAAAGTCAATTTAAGTGAAAACCAATTAACAATCATTCAAACAATGAGGAGTGTAATTGAAAACGACCTTAAATCTGAGGAAGCTGTTAAACTATATCATGATGAGTTAAATAAATTAAATATCAGCCCTGATAGAGATTTAAAAGATGATAGCGAATTAACTGAAGAATCACTTAAAATGTAGATGGCAAAAACTGCTTTAGCTGGCCTAGATATAGGTACTACTAAAATAAGGTGTGTCTTATATAATGTGAATGGTAAGTTATTAACGAATTATAGTATTAAAACTCCATTAATTAAAAAAAAAGATTATTTTTATAATCCAACAGAAAAAATATTTGAAATATTAAAAATTCTTTTAAAAAAAACATTTAAGTATTCAAACGATAATAATTTAATTATCAAAGGAATATGTATTAGCAGTGTTGGAGAAGCTGGAGTTCCAATTGATAAAAATTGCAATCCATTAATTGATATAATTCCATGGTATGATCAAAGAACTGAAAGTATTAGAAATAAATATATTAAAAATAATGAAAGTAAAATTTATAAATATACAGGTTTAAACTCAGATCACTTTTATTCTGTATATAAAATGTTATGGATAAAAATAAATAATACTAATATTTATTCAAAAATTTTTAAATGGTTGCCAGTAAATGATTATTTTGCAATGAAGTTAACAGGCAACATATCAACTGATTACAGCCAAGCAATGAGAACACTGCTTTTTGATCCAAAAAAATTAAAATGGTCAGAAGAAATGATAAAATTTTTTAAAATTAAAAAAAATATATTACCTAAAATTATTAATGCCGGAGATAGTAAGGGGGAATTGAATAAAAAATTTAAAAAATTTTTAAAAATAGACTACCAATGTACAGTAGCTGCTGGTGGTCATGATCATTTTGTTGGAATATATGGTCTTGGTGGCTTTAATAATAACATAGCAATAAATTCAATGGGATCTGCAGAAGCAATTGCAATAAATACAAAAAATTATTTTAGAAATAATAGATTAAAAAATGGAAAATTTATATCTGGTGTATTTAAAACTAAAAATAAAACCAATTATTATGTAGTTGGTAGTATTTTAACTTCAGGTATAATTATAGAATGGTTTAAAAGAATATTCAAAATTAATAATTACGAAAAATTAAATTATATAACAAACATAAAAAATACAAAAAATATTTTATTTTTTCCTCAATTTGAATTTTCTCATTCACCTATTAATTTACTAAAAACAAAAGGATTTATAATAGGATTAGATAGAAGCACTAATATAAGTGATATTTATTCAGCAATTCTTAGATGTTTATCTTTTGATACTAAAAATGCACTAGATTTTATATGCAACGAAACAGGCATTAAAATTAATAAAATAATTTGTTCAGGTGGAAGTGTTCAAAATGAAAAATGGATGAGAATAAGATCAAATATTTTTGAAAATAATATTCATATTTGTAAAAATATAGAAAATGTAAGTTTAGGTTCTGCAATCTTAGCAGGAATTGGTTCGAAAACATATAAAAATGATGAGGATGCAATGAAAAAAATTAATAATAGATTTAAGATTATTAAAAATAATAAAAATAATAAAAAAGATAAATTATTATTTAAAAAATATAATTCTAGTATTAAAAAACTAACATCTATAAACAATATATTATAATGGAACTTTCGTTTAGATGGTATGGGCCAAAAGATAGTGTAAGTTTATCTGAAATTAGACAATCAAATGCTGAATATATTGTTACATCCCTTCATCAAATACCTACAGGTAAGAAATGGGAAAAAGATGAGGTATTAAGAAGAATAAATTATATAAAAAGTTTTAACAATAATAAAAATATTAATTTAAAATGGAATGTTGTAGAAAGCATACCTGTACATAATAATATAAAACTTCGAAAGGGTAATTATAAAAAATTAATAGATAATTATAAGGACAGTATAGTTAGTATTGGTAATAACAAAATTAAAACTATTTGTTATAATTTTATGCCTATAATTGATTGGACTAGAACACAGTTAGATTATAAAGTAGCTACTGATGGTTTGGCTTTAAGATTTAATTATATCCAATTTATTATATTTGAAAAATACATTTTAAATTTAAAAAATTTAGACAAACGGTATACTGATAAACAATTAAATTTGGCACAAAAAATATTTAAAAAACTCAAATCAAAAGATATTGAGAATTTAAAATTTTCAATTATGGGAGGTTTACCTGCTGCGGAGAAAAAATATTCAGTAAATGAATTTAAAAAAATGCTAGAAGCTTACAAAAATGTGAATAAAGAAGAGTTGAGATCAAATCTAAAAGAATTTTTATCATCAATAATTCCTATAGCTGAAGAGAAAAAAATTAAAATGGCAATTCATCCAGATGACCCTCCAATACCACTATTTGGTCTTCCAAGGATTGTATCAACTAAAGAAGACTACAAATTTATTATGGATTCTTATAAATCAGATTCAAATGGAATAACTTTTTGTGCAGGCTCTCTTGCATCTAGCGTAAAAAATAATGTTTATGATATTTTTAAGAAATTTAAAGAAAAAATTTATTTCATACATTTAAGAAATGTACATATTGAAAATGATAAAAAAAGTTTTTATGAAACAAATCATTTAAATGGAGATATTGATTTTGTTAAATTAATAAAAATGATATCGAAAGAAGAAAAAAGAAGAAAGAAAATAAATAGAAATAATTACAATATTCCAATGAGACCTGATCATGGTCATTGTTTATTAGATGATCAAAATAAAAAATTTAATCCTGGATATTCAGTAATTGGTCGTATGATGGGTCTTTCGGAGCTTAGAGGAATAATTAAAGCAATTGATGTATAAATGGTAAAATATTTACCTTTATCATTTATTATTTTCTGGAGTTCTGCATTTATTAGTGGGCAATTTATAGTACAATCATCAAGTCCTTTTGCAGCTTTGACTTTTCGTTTTTTTGTAGTGGCTATATGTTTTTTACTTTTTTCAATTTATTTTAGAGAAAATATAATTGTAAAACCTATTATTGCAATACAAGCATGTATAACTGGTATATTATTTCATGGTTTCTATTTAGGTGGTGTTTTTTTTTCATATAGTGTTGGTTTATCTGCAACTCTATCAGCATTAATTGTGGGTCTTCAACCAATTTTAACTAACATACTAAGTGGTCCAATACTGAAAGAAAAGGTAACATTTATACAATGGATTGGTATTTTTTTAGGTTTTACTGGAACTGTTATGGTTATTGGCAATGACATAGGTATAACTATCCCACTGTTAGGTGTTTTAGCTTCTATAGTTGCTCTACTTGGCGCAACTATAGCAACTATATGGCAAAAAAAAATAACAAGTAATCTAACTCTTTCTGTAAATAATTTGTATCAAGCAATTTCAGCTTCAATTTTTTTGATAATTGTTTCTTTTTTATTTGAGACACCATATATCAATTTTGATAATCGTTTTATAATTTCCATGGGTTGGCAAATAATAATGGTTTCATTTGGAGCTTATGCGATACTTATGTATTTAATTAAAACTGGAACTGCAAGCAAAACATCAAATCTTTTTTTTCTTGTTCCACCTGTCACAGCAATAATGGCTTGGTATATATTAGATGAAAAAATGTATTTAATAGATATAATTGGTTTAACAATATGTGCTTTTGGTGTCTATATTGCTACTAGAAAATAGTTAAAAATTTGTTATTTTAAGATTATGTATTTTGTACTTAAAACAATTATAAGCGCAATTATAATAGTGTTAGTTTCAGAAATTGCAAAAAGATATACTTGGACAGCTGCAATAATTGTATCGCTACCTTTAACCTCACTATTAGCTTTTGTGTGGCTATATTGGGACACAAAAGATACTCAAAAGGTCATTGAGTTGTCATACAGTACGATAGTTATGTCTATACCATCATTTGTTTTTTTTATTATCCTACCAATATTGCTAAAATTAAAACAAAACTTTTTATTTTCTCTAATTATTTCAATAATTAGCACTGCAGTTGCTTATGCAATTTTTATGCTTATTATAAAAAAATTTAATATTAATTTTTAAGAACATTTTCCATATTCATTAATATTGGTCTTCCGTCATGCGCTGTATTTAACGGAAAATACTCATCTTTATATTTAACACATAAAGTTAATCCATTTCTTTTTTCTTTACCAAGATTAACTTCTAAATCGACTATAACTAATTCAGTATCTTCTAAAACTTTTAGTATTTTCATGTTTTCCCCTTCATAATAATAATATTATCTTTAAATAAATACCTATTTTAATTTAAAAAGACTTATAAGGCTTAATATTTGTGTAATGAGAAATTTAATATAATTTAGGAATTAATATGTTTAAATATATGATTTTTATTGTTTTTTTATTATATCAATCAAATGTAATTGCAACAAATAAAATATCTGTTGCAAGTACAACTTCAACACATGACACAGGATTATTAAAATATATTAATAAATATTTTACAAGAGAATTTAACATTAATGTAAATGTTCTATCTTTAGGTACTGGCCAAGCTATAAGAGTTGCAAAAGATGGAAATGTAGAAATATTATTGGTTCATCATTTACCATCAGAAATAGAATTTGTTAATAAAGGTTATGGAATATTAAGACATAATCTTATGTACAATGACTTTGTATTAGTTGGACCTAAATATGATAAATATGAATGTAAATCTATTGAAGGTAAACTAAAACAAATTGCAAATAATAGATTAACATTTATTTCAAGAGGAGATGATAGTGGAACGCATAAAAAAGAATTAGAGTTGTGGAAACTTTTAGAAAATGTTCCAAAAAATAATTTATCTTGGTATTTAAGCATTGGTCAAAGTATGGGGCAGACTTTATTAATGGCTAATAATAAAGAAGCTTATACTCTAAGTGATAGAAGTACCTGGATATCTTTCAACAATAAAGAAAATTTGAAAATAGTATGTGAAAACTTACCACCTTTATTTAATCAATATGGTATAATTTTAGTGAATAATACATTAAATCAAAATCTAAATACTGAAGATGCAAAAAAATATATAAACTGGATAATTTCAGATGAGGCTAAAAAATTAATTAATAATTATAAAGTTAATGGTGAACAGCTATTTTTCTTTAATTATAATTAATTCTTTCTTCCAAAAAATGTTATTCTTGCATTTTCTGAGAGCATAGTCCCCTCTTCTTCATTATAATTTAAGGTTACTAAAATCCTTGGCTTTTGAGATTCAACAGGAGTTACTCTGTGTAAATAATTTCTTCCATGAAATAAAACTAAAGTACCTGCATCAACATCAATTTTATTTGGAAGAATTTTTTTTTCTAAAATATTTTTTATATACAATTTATCAATATAATTTTTGTTATAATCTCTTCCCTTACTTACATATTCAAACTCTCCACCTCTCTTAGAAGATTGTATCATAAGAGTGATAGCAAAGGACGCATTATCAAAATGCCAGCCAAGTTGTTGGTTTTTTTGATAATAATTATAATTAATTGAAGATAATGTATCTTTATATGGATAAAGATTACTGAGATCTAAAACTCCTTTCAAAAAATTTTTAAATAAAATAGAATTATATAATATGTTTAGTTTTGAGTTTTTATTTAGTAAATCATGAGGAACACATCCTTTATCACTCACAACTTCAACATTTAAAGGGTCATATTTATCTATCATTTTATCGGCTTTATTAAGTAAAATTGTATGATTTTGAGAACAATAAAAAGCTTTTTCTTCTAGTTCTAAAGCCTCTTTAACCAATTCGTTTAAACATTTTTTACTGAGAAAATCTTTCAATATTAAAATTGAATTTTTTTGTATTTCATTATTACATTGAATTATGTATTCTTCATTTTTAATTGGGTGCTTTTTTATATTAACTATATCTTCGATTTTTAACATAATTCTAATATTTATATACTAAACTAGTAGATGTTAAATTTAAAATATTAATATATATTAATTTTAATGGTTTGGAATTTTGAGTATAGCTACATTAATTTACCTAGTATCTTTTATAGTAAAGTTAAACCAGACACATTTGAAAAAAAGAAACTTATTATATTTAATAAAGACCTAGCAAAATCAATTGATCTAAATTTTGAAAAGTATGATGAAAATGAAATTTGTGATATTTTGTTAGGTAAAAACTTATCGAATAAAGATTTTTTTTCACAAGCCTATGCTGGGCATCAATTTGGAAATTTTACTATATTGGGTGATGGCAGAGCCTTATTACTAGGAGAACATATAACTAAAGATAAAAAAAGATTAGATATTCAATTAAAAGGATCAGGAAGAACACCGTATTCAAGAAATGGCGATGGAAAAGCAGTTTTAGGCCCAATGATTAGAGAATACTTAGTCAGCGAAGCTATGCATTATCTTAATATACCATCAACAAGAGCATTAGCGGTAATCTCTACTAATGATAAGGTATTAAGAGATAAGGTTGAGCCTGGAGCAATATTAATTAGAGTTGCAAAATCACATATTCGTGTTGGAACATTTCAATTTGGAAGCTTATTAAAAAAAAATGAAGAATTTGATCAATTGATTTCTTACACAATAGACAGACTTTATCCATACTTAAATAACGAGAAAAACAAGTATATAAATTTTTTTGATAAAGTTTGTGAATTACAGATTAATTTAATTATTGAGTGGATGAGGGTAGGATTTATTCATGGTGTCATGAATACTGATAACATGTCACTTTCTGGAGAAACAATAGATTATGGACCTTGTGCTTTTCTTGATCAATATAACCCTAAAACAGTTTTTAGCTCTATAGATAAAATGGGTAGATACTCTTTTGAAAATCAACCGAATATTACTCTCTGGAATCTGGCTAGATTAGCCGAAACATTTCTTCATTTAATTGATAATGATGAAAAAAAAGCAATAAAAAAAATTGAAAATATATTATTCAAATACAAAGAAAAATTTAATGTTAATTGGAATAATATGATGTCAACAAAATTAAATTTAGATTTAAAAAATAATAATAATGATCTAATTAAGGAATTTTTAGATTTGATGCATATATATAAACTTGATTATACAAATACATTTATAAATTTAGAAAATAATAATTTAGATAAGAAAATTTTTAGTAAATGGTATGAAAAATATATTAAATATAATAAGAATAATTACAAAAATATTAATCCTAAAGTAATACCGAGAAATCATATAATAGAAAAAATAATTAAAGAAGTATATGTTGGTGAATACAATAATTTGTATGAATTTGAAAAAATTCTAAAAAAACCCTATGATAGAATTGATATAAAAAAGTTCACATCCCCTCCTTTAGATAAAGAAAGAGTTTATGAAACATATTGTGGAACTTAAATTTGATTTTTTAATTTTTTGCAAAATAATCAACAAAATATACTAAAATTATATGGTGTGACATTTCAATAAAGTTATATTTTTTACTATTTATATGAAAATTAATTTTACCTAATTTTGATAATGGATTATTTTTATTAAATCCACTGAAAGTAATCAAATCTAATGAATTTTTTTTACAATATTTTGCAGCATTAATAATATTTTTTGAAGTTCCACTACTACTTATCAATATAAACAAATCTTTTTTTGTTGTATAAGCTTTAATTGCTTCCGTTACCCAATTATCGTATCCATAATCATTAGCAAAACATGTTATAAGATTCGAATTATTAAATGTTGCAGATTGTATTCTAGAAACTTTTGATAAATCAACACTAACATGACTAGCAATGGACGCGCTACCACCATTACCAATTATATAAACCTTACCTTTTTTTTTGTTTGTATTTTTAATCATTTTAATTGTTTCAATTAAATCATTATTAGAAATATTTTTTAAAGAAGCGTTTATCGAGTTTATATAATTATTAAAATTTTTTGTCATTTTTGTATCTTAATATTTTTTGTATTTATAATATGTAAATCATTTAAATATCTAATTGTTTTTGTTTATAAGTGCATAATAAAAATTAGACATCATTAATTTTATCTATTTTAGCAGCTAAAATGAAATCGTTGATAGATAATCCTTTTATTGCATGTGTGTGCATCATTACTAAACAGTATCCCCAGCCTAGGGATATATCTGGATGATGACCTTCAAATTCTGCTATATCACCAATTTTATTTGTAAAAGAAAGTGCTAATTTAAAACTTTTAAATTTAAACTTTTTAAAAATCATATCTTGATTATCATTTACTGACCATTCATTGAGTTCTGATAAATAATCAGCTATTTCAGTGAAATTTAATTTACCTGTATTCCCACTACATGGTTCACATTTCTTTTTTGATAAATTTTTATTCATTAAAAACGAGCTCCCTGTTGATTTAATTCAATAGAATATAGGCTTGTTGTAGCCGTGATATATAGTATGTTGCCCTCTTCTCCTCCAAACTCAAGGTTAGAAACAAGTTCTGGTATTTTGATTTGTCCAATAAGCTCAAAATTTGTATTAAAACATTTAATTGCTTTTCCTGCGCTAGTCCAAATATTACCATCTTTATCACATCTAAATCCGTCAGAAAAAAAAGGCTTAAAATCATATATTAATTTTTTATTACTTACTTTTCCATCTATTAAATCAAAAGAGTAAAGGTGTTTTATATTCTCTCCTGTGTCTGCAACATATAATCTATTTTCATTAGGAGATAATGCTATTCCATTAGGTCTATCTAAATCACTAATAATTACATTTAATGATTGCGTACTTGGATCAAAACAAAAAACATTACAACCACTATATTCTTGTTCCCCTTTATAACCTTCATAATCAGATAATATTCCGTATGGTGGATCGGTAAACCATATTGTATCGTCAGATTTAACACATACATCATTTGGTGAGTTAAATTTGTTACCTTGAAAATTATCAACTAAAATTTTTTGATTTAGATTATCATCTGTTTTATAGATACACCTACCGCCATGTGAGCATGATATTAAATTTTCATTATTATCTATTGTGTTTCCATTACAGTAATTTGAAGGATTTTTATATTCTGAAATTGTACCGTTTACTAATTGTAACATTCTATTATTTGGAATATCGCTCCATACTAGTTTTTTTAAGTGAGGAATATAAGCAGGTCCTTCAGCCCATAATGTGCCTTTATATACTGTATTAATAGTATTAGATTTTAAATATTCGTTAAATTTTTCTGTGTTCTCAACATGTTCATTATTAAGGTTTTTAAAATGAAAACTAGGATTTCTAGGATCTTCATCAGCTGGTGGTAAATATTTTTTTTGCATATTTAATTATTTATTATAATTCCTTTTTTCTTAGATTCTTTATCAATTAATACTTTAGGGAAATTTTTTGCTCTCATTTTAATACCACAGTTTTTCTCAATTAATTTAATAATACTAGTACTAAATGACCTTTTGCCTAATTTTTTCATACCTTCTTTAAATTTTTTATTTAACAATCTACCTAATTCAATAGGTACGTTATTTTTAAAAGCAAGTTTATTAAACAATCCTATATCTTTATTAACCAAATCCATTGTAAATCCTACATCATAGCTACCAGATAATATAACTTTAGTCTCAGTTTCATTAACAAAACTATTTCCTGAACTTATCTTAATGGCATTATATGTTAAGCCTAAATCAATCCCATGTTTTTTTGAAACAGCCAATGCTTCACCTATTCCAACTAAGTGTAAAGAAGCTAAATAATTAGTTATAACTTTAAGTATTGATGCATTTCCTAATTTTCCACAATATAAAATCTTATGTCCCAACTTTGATAATATTGGAAAAGCTCTATTAAAATTTAATTTATTACCTGAAACCAAAATAGATATATTTCCAGATTTTGCCCTATGCTCGCCTCCCGTTATTGGAGCTTCAACAATATTACCACCTTTTTTTTTAAATAAGTTTGATAGTTTAATTAATAAATCTTTATCAGTAGTGCTCATTTCAATCCATAAATGGTTTTTATTTATATAAGGAAGTAAAATATTAATAACTTTATGTACAGAAGAAGGAGATGGTAAACATGTAATAATTATTGAACAATTTTCAGCTAATTCCTTTAAATTAGAACAAAAATGCACATTACAATTATTAAATTTTAAAAATGCCTTATTATTAATATCAAAAATAAATAATTTTTTTTTATTGTTTAATAAGTTTTTTGCTAATTTTTCTCCAACATTACCTAGCCCAATAAAACCTAAATTTTCCATATTTATAAATTTATTATCATTCCATCATATCCAGGTATTACATTTTTAGGACATTTTAGTTTTAATTTATTCTGGTCTAATAGTGCTGTCATATGAGTAAATACTGTTTTTTTTGGTTTTAAATAATTTACATATTCCATAATTTGATCATATCCAGCATGTGATGGATGTTCTTCTTCTCTTAATAAACCAACAATCCATAAATCTAGATTCTTTAGTTTATCAATATCTTTATTATAAAATTTTTTCAAATCTGTAGAATATGCAAATTTACCTATTTTATATGTTTGGACATCAATTGATCCATGATTATGTTTAAAAGTTTCAATATTAATTTTATTGATTTTGAAAGATTCTTTTAATTTTATTATTTTCATAAAAGGTAAATAGTCTTTATCACCTTTAAATATATATTTATAAGAACTTTCCATTTCATTTATCAATTCAACTGGCATATGAGCCGGAATTATTTTTTGATTTATTAATGACATTGCACGCATATCAGGAAGACCTGAGGTATGATCAGAGTGAACATGTGTATATAAAACAGCATCAATATTAGTGCATTTCGCATTATATAATTGATTTCTAAGATCTGGACTAGTGTCGATTAATATATTTTTATTTTTAAAATTAATAAGAATTGAAGATCGTGTTCTAAAATTCTTTTTATTTTTTATATCTATGTTTCCATTTTTATTCCATGCTAAAGGAGATCCAAATGATCCGCCACATCCTAAAATATTTATTTTCATATTAATAGATTGTCTCTTTTTGTTTTGTTAAAGAATTTAAAAAAATTTTCATCTGTTATATTTTCAAATTGTTCTAAACTTAAATTATAAAAGTTAGATAAATATTGAGCGGTATATTTGATATATGACGGTTCATTTGTCTTGCCTCTCATTGGTACCGGTGAAAGAAAAGGGCTGTCAGTTTCAATTAATGTTCTATCTAATGGAAATTTTTTTATTATTTTACGAAGGTTTTCTGCATTCTTAAAAGTTACAATACCAGAAAGAGATATGTAAAAATTGTTATCTAAACAAAAATTGAGTAAATGCTCTGTACCAGAAAAACAATGGAAAACCGCTTTTAAATTACAATTTAAATATTTTTTTAATATAGAAATTATTTCTTTTTCAGAATTTCTTTGATGAATTACTAGTGGCAAATCGTATTTTAATGAAGCTTCTATATGTAATTCAAAAGATTTAACTTGTTCATTAAATAACTTATCAGAGTGATATAAATCTATTCCAGTTTCACCTATGGCAATAACTTTTGGATCGCTACAGTGTTTATCAAAATCTAGTAATGAAAATTGATCTATAGTTTTAACTTCACAAGGATGTAATCCATAGGAAATATATACACCATCATAGTTTTTAATTAATTCTAAATGATTAATAAATTCATTTGGATTGGTATTAATTGATAATATGGAAATAACTCTATTTTTTTTTGAATTTTTAATAATATTATCTATGTTTTTAGCAATTGTATCAAAATTTAAATGACAATGTGAATCGATCATTAATCAATTCTAGGAAAAATAGGTGTTGGTGAATCAACATGAATATCATTTTTTATAAATTTATCAAAATCAACAAATGTAAGATCATCAGTACTTATTTTAAAAAATGATAAAACCTTTTTTGCACTTGAAGGTATTATTGGAAATAACATAAATGTTGATTGTATAATAATATTAGAAATTAGAAATAATACAACTTCCATTCGCTCGATATTATTTTTTTTTAAGGACCAAGGAGCCTGTTCATCAACATAAGCATTGGTGATTGACAATAGTTCAATAATTGTTTTT
>MDTG01348064.1_pt1 | contig 13535 bp, 14 predicted proteins | sample 811421 | NCBI WGS metagenome assembly MDTG01 (sample SAMN05326645, study PRJNA326480) | marine metagenome | isolation source: seawater | place: Pacific Ocean: South East | collected 2011 | reverse complement strand
TGTTTAGTGCCGCAAGTATTTAATGCTTATCGTTTTAACGTTGATATGACTGCGTATCCGAAAATAGCAGCCATTTATGAACGTTGTAACAAGCTTGATGCATTTATTGATGCTGCACCACAAAACCAACCGGATGCAGCCTGATATTTTTTAATTACCCAACGCACTGTGTAGCACGGTTACGTGCTCTATCAGATCTAAGCCCAGATCGGTTAAGTAACCGCCATCTGGGCTATCTATAATACCTTTATCAAACAATCGTTGTGCTGCGCTTAATAAGCTTTCATCAGCATCACTATGTAACTTAATACCTTGCATTTTACTGGTTAATGGAAATTTTGCTAACAGTGTAAATTCGTCAATCATCGTTTGTTTAAATTGCATGTGCTCACCTTGTCTTTAGAAAATTATTTTTGTGGATTTTACCCTAACACATTTTATGGCCAAGTCACCCTAAAACCCTAAGTGGGCTGGTTTAAACGCATTTAATTGCAACTGAAACTAGTATTTTGGGATAACTTAGGTATAAGCTTAGTGTAGTTATTTTTTAATGCAAAGGCTAAATATGCGAATTATAACGATTATAGGCATCTGTTTTATCAGTGTAATTTACTCGGCTAATAGTTTCAGTAATAATCAAAAACCAGCCTTGTTTCTTGACGCAAAAAATATAGTTAGCGAGCAACAACTCTGTTGGTTTGAAGATCAACGCTACAGCGAAGGTGCGATTATTATAATGGCTAATGTGAGGGTGATTTGTGCAGCAAAAAACCCTCATCACAATAATAGCGCGTTAAATTGGTTAATGCTCAACGAGCAAAATGAAATTATTTACCCAACCGCTCCTAAAACAATTCGCGTTAATTAATAGAATTGGTATCAACGCACAGTTACGTTACAATAGCAGCGACTTTTATCAAGCAATAGTGAATTATGAATCAGCAAGCAAACAACCCGTTACATGGCATTACACTCGAACAAATAGTAGTAAAACTCGAGCAAACACTTGGCTGGAAAGCGATGGGTGAGCATGTTGATATTCGCTGTTTTAAATCAGACCCAAGTGTAAAATCGAGCCTAAAATTTTTACGTAAAACACCTTGGGCTCGTACCAAGGTCGAGCAGTTATACCTCGATAACTGTGTCGATGCACAACCGCAAAACAGTGGCTTTGTGTGGCCTAGTATTAAAAAGAAGTAACAGCCATTGCGCGTTATAGCTTATAACGCGCAACAAGTTCAGTTACTCGACCTGCTCTGCACAGATCACCGCCAGTGATTGCGGAGTAATTTCAATGATCAATTTATCAGCACTTTTAACTTCACCATCAAGTACATATTTTATTTCCTGAGTCGCCGATATTGCAACGCGGCGCGCATTGGTATGATGTGAATTAATAGCAAAATGTGCTTGGGTAATACTGCTAAATACCAGCTCAGCAATACTTAATACATTGGCTGATGCATCTTGGTTTGGAGTGAGCCAATTAACATCGAGCAAGCCATCATAGTGATCAGGCTGTCCCCCACCTTGCGCTAGTAAAGTAGTAAAAGGTGCAGCATTAGCGACAATTAAACTATTGGTATGTATTTGCTGCGGCTCGTTATCATCTAGCTGTACTGTGAAATCTTGGGCTTTTTGTTCGCCTAAAGCTTGCCAGAAGCCCTGTAAATATGCGAACTGACCAAGCTCGTTTTTAGTATCCCGATCGGCTTTTTCAATCATGTGTTGTTCAAAGCCAATCCCTGCTAACAGCAGCATTAACTCACCATTGCAATATGCTGTATCCATTTGCTTGGTTTGCCCTTCAATAATCAAATCACATGCTACTTCCACAGGGATCAACTTTGACTTAATTCCCATTAAAACATGTGCTAGAGCATTGGCCGTGCCAAATGGGATAATACCTAATTTACAGTCTGTGTTTACCAAAACACTTGCCACTTCTGCCACTGTGCCATCGCCTCCGCAGGCGATGATCATATCTGGCTTATCAGCTATCGCTTGTTTGGCCAACACAATCCCATTTTTCTCGACTGATGTGATCATCACTTTTAAGTTATAATAAGCAGATAAACGCGCAACAATTAAATGCTCTTTTTGCTGCCATAACTTAGTGCCGGAAACTGGATTAGCAATTAATACCGCTTTATTTTTGATTAATAACTCACCCTTTCTATGGCGTTTAACTAGTTGACGTAGTTGGTGTTTATTTAAATTAGCGGTTTCGCGTGTTTCTTTTATTTGCGCAAGCACTTGATGTACATCAGCCTCCTTATTTTGACTGAGTAAATAAGCCGCCATCACAAACACCGATCGACCACGACCCAACGCACAATGCACCACCACTCGACGATTATCTTTAATATGATGGGCAATCCAGTTAATCGCTTGATTAAGCTGCGAACGTGTTGGGACTCGATGATCAAGCACAGGGATATTTAAATAGTTTATGTTTTCTTGTGTTGATGACCATTCAAGTCCATCAAATTCACAGGTTACATCTAAAATCGCGGTAATACCGTTATCTTTTAAAGTATCTATATCTGAAGGGAATAACCGACAGGCTAAAAATAAGTGTTCGTTAATTTGTTGTAATGGCGGTACTTTATCGTGCTTTCGGCTCCACGCGTTATAAACTTGTGCCCCCAATAAAAAAGGTATGAAAGCCCAACGAATGTAAAACGGGATAACACCGTTTTCTCGTTTACGAAAAATTTTTGCAATATTAAAAAAATAGGCACCGCTTACCAGTAATAAAGATAAAGCCGTCCAATAGAATAGCAGCGAAAAATAGCTAGGACTAACCTGCCACCCCATAATGATAAATACAATTGCCAATAATAAGTAACTTATTGCGGCCCACATAAACGCTCCTTTTGTCGTTAGTTATACCCAAATAGAAATGCAATCTATGCGCCAATAATAAAATTTCACAGAAATAAATATTCATATATATTTCATAGCATTAAGATATCAACTGATTAGTTTAGTGATACTTGCTGTGTTTACATACGTTATTTTTACACACCTTTGCAGCTAACTTACACAGTTGAAAGTATAGATTATTAAATAACTTAGACCATAAAAAAGCCTAGGTTATAAATAACCTAGGCTTTTTATAAAAACATATCGTTTAACTTTACACGTCGATTTTGGTTAACCAGCCATGGGTGTCTGGTGCTTTACCCCATTGAATATCGTTAAGGGCTTGGCGCAAACGCATTGTCGTTGGCCCTGCTTCACCACTGCCCACTTTGTATTCTTTATCATTATGAATAAAAGTACCCACTGGGGTTAATACCGCAGCAGTGCCAGATAAAGCAGCTTCAGTACCCGGTTTTGCAGCACGCTCAAGTAATTCAGTGACTGTAAAATTGCGCTCGGATACTGTCATACCTAAATCTTTAGCGATGGTTAAAATACTGCTGCGCGTCACGCCATGTAAAAAGGTGCTGTCTAGCGCTTTAGTAATAATTTCATTACCATCAATTAAAATAAAGTTTGCGGCACCAGTTTCTTGTACATCACCGCCTGGACAGAATAGAATTTGGTCGGCTTGATGTTGCAAGCGTGCTGCCGTAATGGGTGCTAATGCGCTAGCGTAGTTACCACCGCTTTTGATCATACCCATGTGTGGGGCACAGCGCATACCATCTTCTTCTAACAATACTCGCAGCGCAGTCGCGCCACCAGCAAAGTAATCACCAACAGGTGATAATAGCACATACAATAATGAACTTAATGACGGCACAGCCGCTTTACCAATTGCAGCTTCAGTACCGATATGAGTTGGACGAATATACATAGAGCCCGGTGGTAACGGCGTTTCATCAGCATATTGGCGAACAATATCAATGATCATTTTTTCAAGCATGGCTCCATCAACTTCAGGTAAACTTAATAAATGCGAGCTTTGTTTCATGCGGGCAATGTTAGCGTCCATACGGAAAATATAAACTGAGCCGTCTTCATGGCGAAATGCTTTTAACCCCTCAAAACATGTACTTGAATAGTGAAGAACATGTGCACCAGCATGAAGTTCAATTTTATCTGACGGAACAACAGAGCTTTCGCTCCAAGTGTTATCAGTAAAACGTGCTTGAATCATCTGCGGCATAAATACGGTACCGAATGCGGCCATTTTAATCTCTCTTATGTGGTCTACTTTTACCCCATTGTATGACATTCATGCACCGTTTAACCATAACTAAAACAAGGCATTTATTGTAAGCAACGGGATTTTTTTGCAATTTGGTAAAATTTCAATTTTGTCAGCCATATTGTTTTACTTAAAAGAGTCATTAATCACTTCAAAACTTCGATTGTAAAACCTTGCTACCAAATAGCCGACGGAGCTTCTCAACTTGATAAGCCGTATTTTGCTGCTAGGCTAACTGGTGGAAAAGCATGAAAATAATAGTAAGCACCCATCATTTAGTTGGTTTTTTGCATCCAATTTACATCCTGAAACGTTTACCAACTGACAATAAAAATAGGAACTTTATGGAAACCGACGAATTATTACCTCTACTAAGTGCAACCGCACAGGGCAATAAACAGGCATTTGCTAAATTGTATAATGCCACAAGTGCAAAGCTGTTTGCGATCAGCTTAAAAATGTTAAGCAATCGTGCACATGCTGAAGAAGCGCTACAAGATGCATTTGTGAAAATTTGGCACAATGCATCTGATTATCAAGTAACTAAAGGCACTGTCATCAGCTGGATGATCAGCATTGTTCGTTATCGTAGCTTAGACTCTTTGCGCTATCATAAAGTCCGTAAAGAGCAAGCCCTAGATGACGACTCAGCAATCTCAGATGATTTAACTGACTCACCTTTAGCTATTGATTACGAAGATAAAAGTAAACTCGTTGATTGTATAGAGCAACTAGATGAACAGCAAAAACAGGCGATCCACTTAGCCTACTACAAAGGCTTGACTCACAGTGAGTTAGTTGATCATATTGATACTCCGCTTGGCACAGTAAAAAGCTGGATCAGACGCGGCCTGCAACAGTTGCAAAGGTGCTTAACGTTATGAATTATGACAATCAAAAACTCATCGATATGTTGGCGGCTGAATACGTGTTAGGAACATTAAAAGGCTCTGCTCGCAAACGCTTTCAACGTTTGATGCTCTCATCAAATCGTGTTCGAGAGGCGACCTGGATGTGGGAGCAACATTTAAATAATTTAGCCAGCTCAATTAAATCTGTGCCGCCAGATAGCCATGTTTGGGAAGCAATTTCACAACGTATTGACCCACAGCAAGTAGTATCGAACAATGTTATTCAACCTAAAACTGGTATTTGGCAAGCGTGGTCGTTAATTGCTACCGCAGCCTGTGTAGTATTAGCTTTGATTATTTGGCAGCCACAAACGCCTGTAGGGCAAAACACTCAGCAAATTGCACTGTTTAAAGATGCCAGCGAAAAACCATTATGGTTTATTGATATCAACGAGCAAGGCTTATCAATAAAAGCCAGCGAGCAGCTTACGGCAAGGACGGATAAAGATTATGAGCTGTGGATGATTTTAAAAGGGCAAGATATACCAATATCATTAGGGCTACTTCCTAAAGATGGCGTTAAATCAATATTGAAAGACGCACGTTTTAACGCGCAAGATATTGCCCTGTTAGCAATTAGTATAGAGCCAATAGGTGGCTCACCAAACGGCTTACCTAGCGAAGTACTTTACACTACTGAATTAATTTTATTGTAGTAAAACAATAAAAGAAAGTTGAAAACCAGCGCAAGCTGGTTTTTTATTGTTTTAAAATCAAAGCAATAAAAATAAAAAGACATTTTATTAACTTTATTTACGTTTCTTTGCATCTAATTACGACCACCATGCGTTATTAACTATGACCACTATTTATTAAAACTAAAGGACAAAGTCATGAAAGCTTTAACTCCGTCAATATTAGCAGTTGTAGTATGCAGTACCTTAGTAAGCGCCCCATCAGAGGCGTCAAGTCACCGTGAAGCTCCAAATATCAGTCGTTTCCCGACTTTAGATTCAACAGATTTTTATGCATTTAACAGTTATGAACAAGGCCGTGGTGATTATGTCACCCTGATTGCAAACTATATTCCACTGCAAGATGGCTATGGTGGACCTAACTATTTTGCCATGGATCCTGATGCAACCTACAGCATCCATATTGATAACGATGGCGATGCGATTGAAGATATTAGTTTCGCCTTTAACTTCAAAAGTATGCTGCCTAATGACAATCAAGGCGTTGCATTAACCGTTGGCCCTGAAGGCAACCAACGTACTGTTGCTGTACCACTTAAAAATGTTGGTGGTGTTGCAGCTGGCAATAATGCCGCAGTTAACTTTAGCGAATCATACACTATGACGATGATCGCAGGTGATCAGCGTACAGGTAGCAAAACCATGCTAACTAATACCATGACCAGCAGTAATGAATTCCACAAGCCACTTGATTATATTGGCGATAAAACGTTTTCATCAATGGATGGCTATAAAAGCTACGCAGCGCAATTTGTATATCAAGTAGCAATCCCGGGCTGTGACGGTATGGCAAAAGTATTTGTTGGCCAACGTAAAGATCCATTCGTGGTGAACCTAGGCAAAACCTTTGACTTAGTGAACTATGTGCCGGTAGAAGGCGACAGTGCGCCGGGCGCAGGTGATGGCGAGGGCTTCCCTGGAGGCATTACACAATCGGCAGATAATGATGACTTAGCAGATAAAAATGTGACCGCAATTGCTATTGAAGTACCTAAAAGCTGTGTAGTTGGTAATGGCAATGGCACTATTGGCACATGGACTACAGCTAGCTTACCACAGGCGCGTATTTTAAACCCAAATGCTAAATTTGCTAACAATGCGGTAAACGGTGGTGCGCTTACTCAAGTATCTCGTTTAGGTAATCCACTTGTTAATGAGCTGGTAATTGGTTTAAAAGACAAAGATACCTTCTCAAGTTCACAGCCTAAAGACGATGGTCAATTTATTGATTATGTTACCCACCCATCTTTACCAGAGCTATTAAATATTCTGTTCAAAGATGCGGTTAACACCACCTTAGGGGCAAATCTAGCGACCCTTGCACCAACGAATTTTCCACGTAATGACTTAGTAACTGCATTTTTAACTGGTTTCCCAGGCGTTAATCAATTGGCCACTGTTACAGGCGCTGAAATGCTGCGTCTAAATACCAATATCGCTGCAAAAGCACAAGCAGATCAATCAGCATTCGGTGTTGCTGGCGATGATTTAGCGGGTTTCCCAAATGGCCGTCGTCCTGGTGATGATGTAGTTGATATTGCGCTACGTGTGGTAATGGGTCGCTTATGCTATCCAATTCCAGTAAATGGTACAAATACTGATTTAGGCCTGTGCACATCTGATGATGCCAGTGTAGGTAACGTACCATTTACTGATGGTGCACCAGTGAACGCTACGATGATGGATGCAAGCTTCCCATATCTAGCAACTCCACTTGCAGGGTCTAAATAAGGAGAACACTCATGCAACATTTTAAATTATCACATCTTGGGTTATTGCTTGCTGCGCTTACACTCAGCGGCTGTAGCAATGATGACGACCATAACACCGTCGAGATACCACCGATGGTAAATAAAGCACCCATAGCAACAGCTGATATGGTAACCACACAAACCGAAGTTGTAATTGAAGACATGCTACAAGGTTCTGATCCTGAAGGAGATACTCTTACCTTCAGTCTGGTTACTGAGCCAATGCTAGGCATGGTAGTGGTTAATAGTGATGGTAGTTACACCTATACGCCGAACCTTGAAACGACTGGCTCTGATAGCTTTACCTTTGCAGTCAGTGATGGGGTAAACAGCCAAGTTACCGCAATGGTTGATATCACTATTGAAGCACTTGAAGTCGATTTTGCACAACTAGGCCGTGCAGCATTTAACCAAGCGGCTACCGATAAGCCACTGAGTGTGAACGGCCGTACATTCACAAATGCGGATGAAAATGCCACATTTGACGATTTGTTAGGTAACAACTAAATCACACAATAAAACTTGCAGGCCATGGATGGCCTTTTTAAGGAGAATGCTATGATCACCCGTGCTTTTACTTACCTTTGTTTATTGATCTCTGTTAATGCAGGGGCTGAACCTTATACGCCAGCAGATGACGAGATCATCGCAAAAGCCCGCGCAATAAATACCGCACACCTTAATCAAGACGAATTAATGACGTTACTGATAAATAGCCAACAAGTAGGTCAAACTGAGCTTCGCCAAGGCTTATTAAAAAACCAGTTACAGCAGCGCTATGCGCAATCTCCCACACCACAAATTGGCTACATGTATGCACGCGTTCTACAACGTGAACATCAATTTTCAGCAGCCTTAGCAATCACCGATGCAGTACTAAAACGCGATCCTAACCATGTTAACACCCATCTATTACGCGCCAATATGCTAATGGTTCAAGGTGACTTTAAAGCCGCCAAACAACAATGCTTAAAACTCTTGGCTCTAACAGCAATGGATGTAATTAATACCTGTACATTTGATGTACTAAGCCAAGACGGTCAATTAGCACAAAGTTATCAAAGTTTAGCAAACAGTATTACAAGTAATAAACAAAGCGATAATACCCGCCATGTATTGGCTGAAATGGCACTGAGACTCAATAAACCCGATGAAGCGCTCGCTCATATCCAGTCATTGCCATTAAAAACAGCCCCCGTCAGCCTTGTAGTGTTATGGGCAGATATTTATTTAGCGCAAGGGAATTATCAAAAAGTGCTTAACACTTTGCCCGCACTGGTAAATGAAAAACAAAATTTAGAGGATGCCTTGTTGCTGCGCTTAGCAATTGCAGAGCAACACTACAACGATACCTCGCTGAAACAATGGCAAAATTTAATGGCGCAAAGAGTCGCGCTGCGTGAATTACGCCAAGACAGTTTCCATGCCAGTGATTTAGCTCACTATTATTTAGACATCAATAAACAGCCAGAAAAAGCCCTATACTGGGCAAAAATAAATTGGCAACAAGCCAAGCTTAATGCCGATCAGCAACTACTTACACGTGCACAAGGAGCCTCTTTATGAACGCATTTGTAACTGCGTTTTTTTGTAACCTGTGTTTATTTTTCATGTTGCAAGGAACAGCTCAAGCACACCAATTAAGTACCAGCTATATTAATTTAAACGCAATTGATGACAGCCATTTTACAGGTAGTTGGCAAATCAACGTTGCCGATTTAGAGCAACAGGTGGCGTTTGATTTAAACCAAGATGGGGCTATCGCATGGCATGAGATCAGTGCAAAACATAGCGCCATAAGTGATTTTGTCCTGACCTCACTGACGGTAACATCAGCGGACGAGCAAGTATGTACGCTTACCAGCGACGCTCCGTTGCAGCTTGATAGTCATTTTAATCAACCCTATGTGGTTGTTAAATTGCAATTATCCTGCCCAGCTCTGGACACGAACCACAGCGCCATAGCATTTCATTATCAGGCATTTTTCGATACTGATGCCAATCATAAAGCAATTGTCACTATCAATGAACAAACTCGCGTGATGAGTAAAAATAATGCCCTTCAAACTTTTGATTTTACTAAAAGCAATTACCTCACCACTTTTAATCAATATGTTTACCAAGGAGTGCTGCATATTTGGCTCGGACTTGACCATATCTTATTTTTAATTGCATTGTTGCTTACCTGTGTATTAGTAAAAAAATCAGCAAAATGGCAAGGTGTAGAATCAAAAGTCACGATCTTCAAACACACCGCATGGATAGTTACCGCATTTACTTTGGCGCATTCAATCACTCTGACCGCCACTGCAATGCAATTAGTTACACCTAACAGTCGCTGGGTAGAATTGGGAATCGCTATATCGGTGTTGTTTGCAGCTCTTAACAATATTTGGCCATTAGTTGTGCGTTTAGGTTGGGTCACATTCGCCTTTGGTTTATTGCATGGCATGGGCTTTGCGAGTGTATTAGGTGAATTAGGGCTATCCAGTGACTATCAATTACTCAGCGTGCTAGCATTTAATTTAGGTGTAGAGATAGGCCAACTGGCTATATTAGCAGTTACATTACCAGTCCTTATTTGGGCAAGAAACTATCACTGGTATCAAAAATGGGTGATGCCTGCAGGCTCACTCGCCATCGCAATAATCGCGGTACAGTGGTCAATGGAGCGGATTTGAGGTTATTGATTTATAGCTGAAATCAACAGATTAATTGTAAAATTCAATGTGTAAGTTGCTATCATTGAATCCTTATAGGATCATCTCTATGTACAAAACGTTGAGATATTAAACAATGGCCCTAGGAGTAAGGGAAATATATGCAGTGGTTAAAACCAATGCCATTGGTTGGGCACTTTATAACGCTTGAGGTGTTAAGCTTACATCATATTGATGAATTAAAACATGCGGTGCTTGATGGAGAGTCTTGGAAATTATGGTATGCCAATGTTCCTTCGCCAGAACAAATGCACAGTTATGTTGAGCGGGCAATTATTGAAGCCAAAAACGGCAATAGCGCCTTCGCCGTAAGGTGTAATAGTAGCCATAAAATAGTTGGCACAACTCGATTCTATAACGTAGACGCACAGCATAAGCGCGCATTACTAGGCTACACATGGTATGCCAAGGCTGTACGAAGAAGTCCTGTAAATACTGAATGTAAACTTTTGATGTTGAAGTATTTATTTGATACTCACAATGCCATTGCAGTTGAGTTTAGAACACACTTTTTTAATCAACAGTCGCGAAAGGCAATTGCAAGGCTAGGCGCTAAACAAGATGGTATTTTACGCAGCCATCAAATAACAAGAGATGGATCGATTCGCGATACTGTTGTTTATTCAATTATTGCATCAGAGTGGCCAGCCGTGAAGAATCATTTACTGAACAAACTAAAATATACCTAACTTATAATTTAAGGTATTACGCTTTAAGCCCCAAAATAACGCAGCAAAGAGGATTAAACGACACCTCTTTGCGCTTAAGGCCTTAGCTCTAATTAGAACGGTATGAGCAACACCCGCATTGCCGGGCGAAGCGCTAATAATAGCGTGGCTTTATCAACATGTGGATTCAGGGTTTTACGTATGGTAATCCCATTTATCATTGCAAACATCACTTCGATACGACTTTCAAGTTCAGTTGCACTAAGGTCTTTTATCAAACTGCGTTCACTCAATAAAAGATTTCGCATTTTCTCTCTGGCGTAACAATCAGACTTTCGCAACTGCTCTGCCACTTTATCGTTGCGCGCAGCTTCAGCGAACATCTCTAAATCCAGTGCACCTTGGTTTACATCAGTATGATGATCCACTGCGTGGTCTAAACCATCGAGTAAAATCGTTACTAAGTCACCAGGTTGATCTTCATACTCCTGAAAAATAGAGAACAGTTTTTCCATATCCTGTTCTATAATCGATTCAATGATCGCTTCTTTACTGGCAAAGTAATTGTAAATATGTCCTGCGCTCATCCCTGCGGTCTTTGAGATCTCGGCCATTCCTGCGCCATGATAGCCTTTTCGTCTAAAACAATCGGCCGCAGCACTAAGCACTTGCTCACGGCGTGCTTGCACAAGTGCAGGGTCGGTTTGTCTCTTAGATTTTTCTTTCATAGTAACTCCGAAAAGCACTGCTTTTCTTTAACCTAATAATTATCACTAGCTTATATGCCCTTTGACATCAACTTTGTCGGTTACCACAAAGAACTTAATAAACTAGTGATAAACTATACAGTGGCGCAGTCTAATGTCTATTCACTCTGTTGAGCCGATCGTTGCCAACCGCCTCCAACCGCTTTATACAAACTAATTTGGCTCGTAATATAGGCTTTTTTACCGCTAATGAGTTGTTGCCCAGCACTGTACCAATTACGTTGTGCATCCAGCACTTGTAAATAGCTATCGGCGCCTTTTTCGAAGCGAGCTTCAGAGAGTGTAAACGACACTTGATTACTGTTATACAGATCTTCAAGCGCACTTAGCTGCTGCATATAGCCTTCCCTATCGGCAAGCGCATCAGAGACTTCTTTAAATGCCTGTTGAATCGTTTGTTCATAGGTTGTTAGCGCAATCTGTTGCTGAGTTTGCGCAACATCTAAGTTTGCTTGATTACGACCCATATTAAATATCGGTATCGTGATCGATGGCATAAAGCTCCAAGTGCCAGTGCCACTTGAAAACAAATTATCTAGATCACTCGACGCACTCCCGGCATTAGCCGTTAAGCTAATACTTGGAAAAAATGCCGCCTTTGCAACACCGATATTAGCGTTAGCAGCTAATAACTGAAACTCTGCTGCTTTAATATCAGGACGTTGTTCAAGTAACTCGGATGGTAAGCCTACAGGCACGGTCGGGAAATTTAGTACTTCATCTAAACTCTCAACAGGTAACAACTGCGCTGAAACCGGCTGACCTACTAATAAATCAAGGGCATTTTTATCACGCTTTAACAAGCGCTGATAGTTAGCAATATCAACTTTTGCGGTGGCTACAGTGCTCTCAATTTGTGCCAACGTTAACTTTGATGCCGCGCCAAGTGCATAGCTTTTTTCGGTTAACGCCAGTGATGCCTGCTGACTTTTTAGGGTTTGCGTAGCAAGCGCTAACTGCTCTTTATCAGCAGCGTAATTTAGCCACGCACTTACCAACTCAGAAATTAAGCTAATTTTTACACTCGTTTGAGTTTGCTCTGACGCGTACAAAGTTTGCAGAGCTTGATCAGATTGATTACGAATTTTGCCCCATATATCGAGCTCATACGCGGTCATTCCCACGGTAGCTTTGTAGCTCTCGCTAATTTGTGCATTACCGGTTGACGTTAAGTCTCCCGGTAAGCGCTGACGCGTGCCCGACGCAGCAAAATCGATTGACGGATATAAGGCAGAGTCTTCGATTTGATAAAGCGCACGAACTTGCTGCACATTAAGTGCGGCAAGTTTAAGGTCTTTATTATGAACTAATGTTTGCTCAATCAAGTGTTGCAGTTTTTCATTCGCAAAAAACTGCTGCCATCTTAAATCAGCTGTATTACCTTGCTCACTCTGTATTGCGTAGCTATCAGGCACCGGCAACACGATATCTTCACGCGGAGGTGCCATTTGGCAAGCACTGAGCACAAATACGCTTAGACTCGCTAAGCTTAACGTTTTGAATGTCATTATGATTGCTCCTGTGACGTTGTTTTAGTTTTGCCTGAGAATGCTCTGCGAACTAAAACAAAAAATAAAGGTACAAAAATAACAACCAGTGACGAGGCGGCAAGTGTTCCACCAATAATTGAAATACCTAATGCATTTTGTGCACCTGAGCCTGCACTTGAGGCGATAGCTAACGGAAGCACACCACACACAAATGCCATTGAAGTCATTAAAATAGGACGTAAGCGAAGTCGCACAGCCGCAATGGCCGAGTCTACTACACTCAAGCCTTCATCCATTTTATGAATCGCAAACTCAACGATTAAAATGGCATTTTTAGAGGCTAAACCTATGGTGGTTAATAAACCCACTTG
>MDTG01089468.1_pt1 | contig 13535 bp, 10 predicted proteins | sample 811421 | NCBI WGS metagenome assembly MDTG01 (sample SAMN05326645, study PRJNA326480) | marine metagenome | isolation source: seawater | place: Pacific Ocean: South East | collected 2011 | reverse complement strand
TGGGAATATAGTCGATTTATGAATCGAAAAGCATTGTCATATTTGCTGTTAGTCTTGATTGCGCTGCAATCGTTGACAGCTATGGCTGACGTGCATCCCATTGATTATTCGGACACAGCCCCTTTTTCCACTGATTCCTCCGAGGGCTCATTGTCAGGAATGCTGCAAGACGCAACTGATCCCACAAATCAAAATGCCCCCACTGACGGTCTGTTTCATTGTCATCACCATGGCTGCCATTGCCATGTCTATTTATCCGGCAACCTGACTCATTCGGTTTTTTTGCATAAACATTCGTTACATAAAGACTATCATGCCCTCATCCCCGAGGCGCCATCCTCATCGCTGTACCGCCCTCCAATAGCCTGATTTTACTGATTAAGTCTTTTCCTGTGTTGCAGTTATCGCTGCAATGCGCGGTTTGAATTATCTTAAAAAAGTAGGATCTACCACATGTTACCAACACATACTGCGCCTCGTTTAAGCGCATGGGATCGGCGGAATATCAGAAACCGCTGCGTTCTGTTCAGTTTACTATTGTTTACTTATTCTTCGGCGCTTAACGCCGCGCCTGGGGACTCAACGATCACGCTGACCACTGCGGTGCAGCGATCATTGTCACAAAACCCGTCTCTTAAAATTTTTCCCTACCGCTATGACGCCCTTCAAGGGCAGGCAGAAACGGCTCAGTTGCGGCCAGCCTATGAAGTGGGTTTTGACGCTGAAAATGTCGCGGGCAGCGGGGATTTCAGCGGCGTAAGTGGTGCCGAGCTAACCGTTGCTCTGTCTTCGGTCATCGAAATGGGGGATAAGCGCTCAGCTCGGCAGGGCGTGGTATCCCACAGTCGGTCGGTTCTCGATGCCCATCGCCAGGTGGAATCTCTGGCGCTGTTAGGTGAAGTCACACGCCGCTACGTCGATGTGCTCGCAGCTCAGGCGCAGGTTGAACTGGCGAAAGAAGCCGCTCAGTTGGGAAACGAAAGCTTACGCATTGTGAAAAAGCGGGCTGATGCGGGAGCGACGCCCGAGGCGGAAGTGAAGCGCGCACAGGCCGCTGCTGAGCAAGCGAAACTCGCTTTGCTCGCGGAGCAACAACGGCTAGCTTATTTGAAAATGGCATTGTCTGCCCTGTGGGGAGCGACCAACCCAGAGTTTGACAAAGTGGAAGGTGATCTATTCCAGTTCGGCGAGGACGTTGCTTTTGAAAGGTTGTATGCCAAAGTGGAAAAGAATCCAGCGATAGAAATTTTCGCAGCGCAGTCCCGCCTCAAAGAAGCCGAAATACGCCTTGCTCAAACCCAATCCAGCGCCGACATCAGTTGGTCGGTGGGCGTTCGTCGAATGCAGGAAACAGATGACACAGCACTGGTTGCAGGCTTCAGTATGCCGCTGTTTTCAGGTGAGCGAAATGCCGGCGCCGTTTCCACCGCATTGGCTGAGAAAAATCAGGTGTTAGCACAGCGCGACGTGATGCTGCTCGATTTACACACGCAATTGTTTCGAGCCTTTCACAACCGCAAGCAAGCCATTGTTGCGGTAAAAGCCCTACATACCGCCATCATACCAGCCCTTGAACAGGCGCTGGTTGAAACTCAAGCGGCGTATCAGCGGGGCCGGTACGGGTACCTCGATTATGTCAGCGCACGGCAGGAGCTATTGAGCGCCAGACGCACTCAGATCGAAGCGGCCGCAGCTGCCTTAACCTATGGCGCAGAAATTGAGCAGCTGACAGCAGAGCCTCTGGCCCTGACTCAGTATGGGGAAGACAACACATTTTCAGGATCACCACAATGAACTCCAAAACACACATTAAAAAAACCATCACCCATCTTCTTGTCAGTTGCTTAGCGATCGCGCTGCTGCCGGGACAAACCTTTGCAGAAACTGGCCACGAAGAGAAGACAGAGCAGCACGAAGAAGGCCACATTGAACTGACCCAGGAACAGATACAGCATGCTGGTATTGGGCTGACAACCGTTACCTCGGGGACTATTCGCGATGTCTTACCGGTATACGGCGTCGTGGTAACCAATGCAGAGCGCGTACAGTCGGTGACTGCACGCTTCGACGGCATTGTTCGGGAAGTTAAAAAAAGTATCGGTGATCCGGTTCGCAAAGGCGAAACCCTGTTAACCGTAGAAGCCAATGAAAGTTTGAAAACCTATTCGATAGAGTCCGCACTCAATGGTGTTGTTACTCAACGTAATGCAAACGTTGGCGAGCAAATTACCGATACCCCGTTGTTAGTTGTTCAGGATTTCTCAACGGTTTGGGTGGAGCTGTCGGTTTTTCCCAAAGATGTTAGTCAGGTGGATTTAGGCCAACAAGTTCGCATTCTCAGTCTCGATTCAACCCAAATCACAGAAGGGAAAATTATCTATATTGCACCACATGGCCAGGGTGGTAACCAGGCCATTACAGCTCGCGTTTTAATTGACAACCCGAAAGGCCGCTGGAAACCCGGACTTTTTGTCAACGCGCAAATCACCCGTGAGGAGATTGCTGCTCCGGTGGTGATCCGTAACGAGGCCTTGCAAATCGTCGAAGGTAAGCCCGTCGTGTTTGTTCAGGGTGAGGAGGGTTTTGAACCGCGTGCGGTGACGCTCGGACGCACCGACGGCGAGTTGAGCGAAGTCTTGGCTGGCCTGGCTGTTGATGAAGTGTATGTCAGTAAAAACAGCTTCATTTTAAAGTCAGAGCTGGGCAAGGAGGATGCTGAACATGGACACTAAATTGCTATTGGTGCGATCCATAACGCCGAACAGCCAACACGGTACTCACCGGTCAGATGAACCCCAAATAGGAGTTCACCATGATCGATAAACTCATACAATTTTCCATCGCGCGCCGCTGGCTGGTGATGTTTCTGGTGCTAGTGACTGGGGCCTTAGGGGTCTGGAACTATCAGAACCTGCCCATTGACGCCGTACCCGATATCACCAATGTTCAGGTGCAAATCAATACAGAAGCTCCGGGTTATTCACCGCTGGAAGTTGAGCAGCGTATTACTTACCTGGTGGAACTGGCCATTACGGGATTGCCCTATGTGGAGAGCACGCGTTCGCTGTCACGCTACGCCTTGTCTCAGGTGACTGTGGTATTTGAAAAAGGCACGGACATCTACTTCGCTCGCAACCTTATCAATGAACGGCTACAACAAGCCAAGAGTGAAATGCCTGTGGGGATTGAGCCGGTCATGGGGCCTGTCGCCACGGGCCTCGGTGAAATATTCCATTATGCGGTGCATGCACAGCCGGGTGCCTTGCAAGCCAATGGTGAGCCGTATGATGCAACCGCCTTACGCACCTTGCAGGATTGGGTGATCCGTCCTCAATTGCGCCTGGTTCCAGGCGTCACCGAAGTTAATACCATTGGCGGGTTTGAAAAACAGTTCCACATCACACCGGAACCTTCAAAACTGTTGGCCTATCAACTCAGCTTTGATGATTTAGTGGCTGCGCTGGAGAAAAACAACGCCAATATCGGTGCTGGCTATATTGAAAAAAACGGTGAGCAATACTTGATCCGAGCGCCTGGGCAAGTGGCTGATATCCCGGCGATAGAAAAAATCATCGTCGCCCGTCGAGCGGGTTTACCCATTACGGTGGCCGATGTGGCCGATGTCGGATTCGGCAAAGAATTGCGTACCGGTGCCGCAACACGCGATGGTGAAGAAACCGTACTGGGTACTGCCGTTATGCTGCTGGGAGGCAATAGTCGAACGGTTTCCCAGGCGGTGTCGACAAAGTTGCAGGAGATCAACAAAACGCTGCCTGAAGGCGTGATCGCAGAGCCGGTTTATAACCGTACCGTACTGGTCGATAAAACCATTGCCACGGTTCAGGCTAACCTGGCCGAAGGTGCGATATTAGTTGTCGTCGTGCTCTTGGTCATGTTGGGTAATGTCAGGGCGGCGTTACTTACGGCCTTGGTGATCCCTTTGTCGATGTTGATGTTGATGACGGGCATGGTACAGACCAAGGTCAGCGCCAATCTAATGAGTTTAGGCGCACTCGACTTCGGCTTGATTGTGGATGGTGCGGGCATCATTGTTGAAAACTGCATTTTAAGGTTGGCGGGGCGACAACATCATCTTGGGCGCACCTTAAAACTGGACGAGCGTTTTCAGACGGTGTTTGCAGCGACCCGCGAGGTATTCACGCCGAGCTTGATCAGCGTGTTAGTAGTGATTCTGGTGAACTTACCGATCCTGGCATTAACTGGCGTAGAAGGGAAAATGTTTACGCCCATGGCCATGGCGGTAATCATGGCTTTGCTTTCGGCACTGGTGTTGTCGCTCACTTTTGTTCCCGCTGCTGTGGCTTTGTTTATGACAGGGCATATTGAGGAGAAGGACAATTTTATTGTTCGTCACTCCAAGCGCTTTTACGCACCGGTATTGGCATGGGCACTCAAGTTTCGCGTGCTCGTATTGTCTGCAGCGCTGATCTTTGTGGTGTTAGTCGGCGCACTGGCTTCGCGGATGGGGACGGAATTTATCCCCAATCTGGATGAGGGCGATATTGCCATCCAGGCGCTGCGGATACCCGGTACCAGTCTCACGCAAACCTTGGATATGCAGTTTAAGCTCGAAAAGGCTGTGCTGGAGATACCGGAAGTGAAAACCTACTTTTCGCGCGTAGGCACTGCGGAGGTCGCCAGCGATCCTATGGGACCCAACATTTCCGATGGTTATGTCATGCTCAAGGATCACAGCGAATGGCCCGACCCCGACAAAACCAAAGCGCAACTGTTGGAAGAAATCGGTGAGAAGCTATCGTTGTTACCCGGGAATGCCTATGAGATCAGCCAACCGATCCAACTTCGCTTTAATGAGTTGATCTCGGGTGTGCGCTCAGACCTCGGGATCAAGGTATTCGGCGATGATCTGGCGCAACTGCTCCGGTCAGGCGGTGAAATTGCAGCGGTTTTGAACGGTATCGAAGGCGCAGAAGGGGTGAAAGTCGAGCAAGTGTCCGGTTTGCCTATTCTATCCATCGACGCAGATCGTTCTGCGATGTATCGCTATGGTTTGAATGTTGCCGATGTGCAGGACGTAGTAGCCGCCGCCACGGGTGGTGAGGAAGCCGGCCTGATTTTTGAGGGCGATCAACGTTTCTCGATAGTGGTGCGAGTGGCTGAGCGCGTAAGGGGCGATTTGAGCGCTTTGGAACGTTTGCCCATACCGTTGCCAGACGGTGGCTACGTACCGCTGCGAGAAGTCGCAAGCCTCACATTGGCGCCTGGACCTAATCAGATCTCTCGTGAAAACGGCAAGCGGCGATTGGTCGTCAGCGCGAATGTTCGCGGGCGTGATTTGGGTGGCTTTGTGGCCGAAGTACAGGGCAAAGTGGCGCAACAGGTGAAATTGCCACCCGGTTATTGGCTGGAGTACGGCGGCACGTTTGAACAATTGCAATCGGCCTCACAGCGTTTAAGTCTGCTTGTCCCCGTCACTTTGGTGATGATTTTTGCGCTCCTGATGATGACGTTTGGTTCAGCAAAAGATGCGGCATTGGTCTTTAGTGGTGTACCGCTGGCACTGACGGGTGGTGTTATTGCGTTGTGGTTACGTGATATTCCCCTATCCATTACCGCCGGCGTTGGGTTTATTACCCTATGCGGGGTTTCGGTGCTGACGGGGGTCATGATGGTGTCGGCATTTCGGGATGAACTCAATCGCGGTGAATCAGTCGAACACGCGATTCGCGAGGGTGCCATGTTGAGATTGCGACCGATTTTGATGGTCGCTTTAGTGGCTGCATTGGGCTTCTTGCCAATGGCGCTTAACACCAGTACCGGGGCCGAAGTCCAAAGACCGCTGGCCACGGTGGTCATCGGGGGCATTATCTCCTCCACGCTACTCACGCTTCTGGTGCTTCCTGGCCTCTATAGACTGGCTTGGCGAAAGCCAAAAGGGATTGATGACAATGGCGAACCGATCGCCCAGTGACACGGTCAGGATCGCGGCGCCGAACGGCTTGTCGCGATCCCTCTGATAGCAATGACAACACTTTTTGGAGTATTCACATGAAACAAATTACCGCTTTTATTCACCACGTTCGAACCGCTGATGTCATCAATGCACTGCGCGATGCAGGTTACAAAAACATATCGTTACTCGACATCAAAGGGAGCTTGAAACCCTTGGGCGAAAGTGAGTTGGCCTATTCGTCCGAAGCCGGCGTGGTTATCTCAGAAGTTCAATTATCTCTGGTCTGTGATGACAATCAGGTGGACGAGGTGACCTCCGTCATTCGCAAAACCGGGAAAATCGGACCGAACATATCCGGTTGGGTCTACGTCAGTCCGGTTGAACAGGTACTGCCCATAGACGGCCATTAACACTTCCGAGTGTGTGCGCGCTGGCCACGTTCACACCAGCGCGCACCAAACCCGAAACGCTTGGTGTAGGGACTATGCATAACCACGATCACTCCAGCAGTTCGAAACGTATTGGCTGGGCCTTTTTCCTCAATCTGGGATTTACGGTTATTGAATTCATTGGCGGCTGGCTGACAAACAGTACCGCCATCATGACTGATGCCGTCCACGACCTCGGCGACAGTATTTCCATCGGCCTCGCCTGGATTCTTGGCAGGTTGAGCAACAAAGGTTCGAACGTGGAGTTCACCTACGGCTACCGTCGCCTGTCACTATTCGGCGCATTGATCAATGGCCTGGTATTGATCATTGGCTCCTTCTGGGTGCTGACCAAAGCTATACCCAAGTTGTTGCAACCGGAAATGCCTGTAGTTGAGGGTATGTTAGGGTTGGCTGTTTTTGGCGTTCTGGTGAATGGTATCGCCGCCTATAAACTTAGCCAGGGTAAAACGCTTAACGAGAAAGTCTTAAACTGGCATTTATTGGAAGACGTACTGGGCTGGGTGGCCGTCCTGATTGTTTCCATTGTGCTGTTTTTTGTGGATTTGCCGATTTTAGACCCCGCACTGTCTATCGTTTTTACCCTCTACATCTTGTTCAATGTCGGAAAAAACCTTTGGAGTACCACTCGATTATTTCTTCAGGCCGCACCCGACAAAGCACTGTCAGAGTCACTTCACCGCTGTCTATCCACGCTTGATGAGGTCCGTAGCGTTCACCACCTCCACCTGTGGTCACTGGATGGAGAGCACCATGTGCTTACCGCGCACTTGGTATTACAACGCGCTTTATCCGTGGAGCAGCAAATTGATTTAAAAATGACAATTGCAGATCGTCTCAGCGAGTTCGATCTCGCGCACACGACCATTGAGTTGGAATTTGGGGAGGAAACCTGTCGAGACGCAAAGGTTTAGGAACTCCAGCATCGACGAGCCATCGATCTGAATTCTGTAGCACAGAATTTCGTTCAGGAAATTCGTATCGTCACACGAGTACATCGATATGTCGTCCCAATGGCTCGGCCGACACTGTGTTAATCTCACCTTTGGCTTGTGTCGCCATCACCATCGCTTGTTGAGAAGCGTTACGATCCTGTAGTAAGGGATCAGTGGGCGCCATGGACGCCATGCTTATTAGCTGGGCTTTTTCCAGCGTTGCTTTGGGATCGTTGGGCTCAGATGAAGTATCAAACGCCACATCACCTGAGACGACATAGAGTTGGCCATCGAGAGGCCTATATTGGTAATTGGGTGGTGAACTGTACTGTGTCGTAACGGCGAGGTGAGATTCTACATGCCGTTGAATAGATGTCTGAGAGAGCTCTAATTGTTTGCGCTCGGCCGAGTTGTCGCCAGACTTGGTCTCTGTGTCGCGCGCTGAATTGGTAGATGAAGTACTCAAAGGCGCTGTGGGTAGAGACAAAGCTGTTGTCATCGTCCTTCTCCACAAAAAACCGACAATAGATACAGTATATCGAAATTCACACCGATTGGCCTATTCCCAATGTTGTCTGCGATATTCGATTCAAGATTAACAGGAGGCTCCCATAGGCGAAATCAAGTAAGCCCGCTCATATACTTTAATCGTACAGGCAAACCAGATAGCTCCTGTAAATTGTTTTCCATGGGTCATTCAACAATCTGATGTCAATAGCACGGCCATTTTCTCCATCAACACATGAGTCGCGTTATTTGAAAGCTGCTGGCCTTCTTCGATATATTCCCAAACGGTGGCATCGTTTTTCCAACCCCCTTGCTTTTTTATGAGTTCAAAATCGACACGCTCCCGTGCTGCCGAGGTGGATAAGCCACGTCGAAAACTGTGGCTACTCAAATCTGGAACAAAGTCGAACTCGCATGCCTCACCCAGTGTTTTAAGCAGATCATGGACCAGCGGGGGCATTTGAACGAAAACCTACGGTTTTGAATCCCGAGACCTTGTCGTAACCGTAAGTTTCTGCTGATTTACCCCTTCTCCTCTTCATCCTCAATAAAGTACGTGCCATTGGGCAGCACATGTTTATAGGGCAATAGCGAGATATGGGACAGGGTTTCGTCGTCAATGTCCTCTCCCTGCTGTCTGAGCTGTTCCACAATGTCATTTATCTTGATTGTGTTCCAGTACAGAATGGCGTTCGACACAAAGCTAAGACTGCTGGCCTTGTTCATAATTTCCTCATAATCACCAGTAGTGAACTCACCCTGGTCGGCAAAAAAGATCCAGCGCGGCAGCTTGTGCCGGTATTCTCCTTTATTCAATTGCCGCTGGACGGTTCGACGCAATTCCTGATCCGTCAGGTAGCGCAGAATGTATTCAGTCTTGATGATCCGTCCTAGATTGGTGAAGGCTTTAGTGAGGCGATCCGATGGTGAGCTGTTGGTCAATCGCTGAACGATCACATGGGCTGGTGCCGTTTTCTGTTTCAGGGAAATGGCCACTCGCATCATGTACTCCCATTGCTCCTCAACGATGGCCAGATCGGCGGTTTTAGTGAGCAAATGGTTGAGGTCGCCGTAATCGACGGATTTGTCGATACGGTAGAGTTGTTGATCCTTTAAATCCCGAATGCGCGGCATAAAGTAGAAGCCGAGCAAATGGCAGAGAGCGAACACGATTTCCGTATATCCATGTGTCGGTGGTATGTTCCCGGATTTTCAGGACAGTGTTGTTTTCCAGTAATCCATCCAGCACGTACAGCGCTTCGCGGGGGCTACAGGAAATGATCTTGGTGCTGAATACGGAATATTGATCGGACACGTGGGTATAGATCCCGATCGCCTTCTCATAATAGCCGTAGTAGCGAGGATAATAAGACGACAGCAGGCTATCGGCCCGAATCAAAAAGCGCTGCGCATCCGATGAGGACAAGGTACCGCTACCATGAACGGCGCTAAGCGGCAGTTCATGGTGCTGATTCACGATTTCGGCGCTGGCGTCGATGAGGGTTTCCTCACGGATGTAGTATTGCAGGATGTGCCTGAGCATATCGACTGTCACACCCTTTACACTAGCGCTCATCGACACCACGCCCAGGTTGGTGGCCTGTGAAATAATGGCAGCCATCAGGCTTTTATAAAAGGCTTTCGGGCGTGATTGATGGTGCTGAATGGGAACAAAGTGACGACTGTAGTGCGTCATTTTATCCACTTCAATGAGAAGCTGTTCGATGCGAATAGTCGGCATGTGGGCATCAATCACTTTTTGCAGTCGGCTGACTTTATCCGGCACATCCAGCTTGTCATCGCGCTTGAGTTTCAGCCGACCATTGTTGATCTCGGCGAAATTATCCAGACCAAAGCGTTTTTTCGCTTCAGATACAGAATCGTGGAACTGTGCTGAAATAACAGCGCGAACTTCGTGCGGAGGTGGTTGTTGCAGCTCGGTATAGACGGTTTGCCTTGTTTCGTCCCAGTTTGGCTCGTTTAAGGTCAGATCCCAGAACGAAACATGTTGCTTGCTTTGCGGCAAATAGAGATCGCCGGAGCGCAAGGCATCTTTCATCGCCAACGCCAGCCCCATTTCCCACACATTGCGATTGATGCTGCCACCTTGGTCTTTGAGGCTGCGACGTAATTCGCGGGGAATGAAGGCTATCGGTGTCGTCTCCGGTAGCTTCTTGAGATCACCATTATCCAGTTGCTGAACAATCTGGATAGCCTTGATCAGTGGTCCGGAGCCTTTCGCGACCTCAAACGGTAAGCGGATAAAGTCGGCAAAATACTTTCGTAAACTAGGATAACGGGTCAATAACAAATCGCAGTAGCCACGCTCTTCCAGGCGCTTGAAGATGCGCAAATCGTCAATGGAAACCAGTAGGTGTTTCTGGTCGATACGCTGCCATAAATCCTGCTTGTATAAAGGCTCCTCTTCGGGCCACTCAAGCAGCACATCGGTGGTATCGAGCACGGCATCAATCGCTTTCTTTTGCCGTTTACGAAATTCCTTGTGCTTTTTGTCGTGACTGTTTTTGGTTTGCCGACACAACTCAGTCATGTACTGATCGTGCATTTTAACCAGGTGATCGAGCAATATCTTTCGGGATTCCAGCAGAAAACACACCATCAGGGCATAGAGCTTATGATCCTTGAAGCGTTTCATGTCCTTGGCGCTGTAGCGCTTGGTCAATCGGTACAGGTAGTGAAGAAAGGTAGTATCAATGAGCTTTTCCTCGAATGCATTAATACCGGTAGCCACCAGATTGTCGTAGCGCTCCAGGTAGCGCTTCAGCGATGAAATTTTGGCGGCGGGTGGATATTCCTTGAGCTGATTGAAATAGGTTCGTTGGTTGCCGCCAGAGGTTTGTAGCAAATCATCGATAGCCTCTCGCAATTCAGGCGACATCTGTTCAAACACTTGCTCAAAGAGCTGAGCATGGACCTGGTTGCAGATGCGAACGATTTGCCGTTCGATGGTGGTGGGCCCCGGTAAAACAATCCGATTCAACAGCAGGTAGCGCTCTGCCCGATGAAAGAGTTCATCCGGCAGTAACCCCTGGTGTGCCTGAGCTTCGACCCAGCGATCCAGATCGCCTTCCACCTTGACATCAAAACGCCTGAATCCCAGGTATTTGAGGATGTTATTGCGGTGTTCCAATAAGGTGGCTTCCCGTTCGGGTACGTCCACAGTGAGCGCTGGCTGTAAATCGAGTTGGCTGCTGAGGTAGCTGACCACGCGGGACGAGAGATCGCTGAGCTGGTTCAGAAAGCGGCCATAGAGGCGCATGGCACAGAGCTGGATGGCAACGCCCATGCGGTACTGTTTGCGGTATTTGTTAACCATCTGGCAGTCGCGGCGATTCAGGGTCCAGTCGCGAACCATTTCCTCGTCGGAAAAGCGTTGCGGCAATATCAGTGGCTGATAGCGTTGTTGGTTGGTCAAAAACTGCTCTTTGGCTGTCATGAGCGCCTCATCGGTTTGTGGTCACGCCAACTACTCCTATAGCGTTGTTTTTATTGATGTTTTTATGATACCGACTGTGGGTACTGCCTTATTTTACTTTTGGACGGCATTGTAATAACGATTGGACGATAATAGAATAACAGGTAGCCGAAATACAACTCCTGTTTAGCCGGAAGCCTGTTTATGTACCCTCGTTATTCTGAACTCCACGTCAAAGAAGCGCTGTGTGACACGCCCGTCGTCTTCATCATGGGGCCCCGTCAGGCCGGTAAAACCACTCTGGTGAAGACCTTGATGGATGAAATGGGGGCCGAACAATGGACCTACATCACCCTGGATGACCAGGCCCAGTTTGAGATTGCCCAAGCCGATCCGGTGGGCTTTATTCGCAACCTGCCACCCACCCGCATTGCCCTCGACGAAGTCCAACGCCTGCCGGAGCTTTTCGTATCCATCAAGCAGGCAGTGGATGAACAGCGCACGCCGGGTCGTTTTCTGCTGACGGGCTCCGCCAACGCCTTGTTACTGCCGAGGCTCTCCGACTCTCTGGCGGGCCGGATGGAGTCGGTGCGCTTGATGACACTCTCAGAGTGTGAGATCCAGGGGCAGCAACCGACATTTCTCTCTAAGCTGTTGAGCCAGCAAGCACCTTCAACCCGGTCCATCCGTGTTAGGGAGCACATCCTGAACCGATTAGTAACCGGTTGTTTTCCGGAGCCGCTACAGCGCAGCAGTGAACGGCGTTCACAAGCCTGGTATCAGCAATACCTGAGCACCCTGGTGCAAAGGGATATTCGTGATCTGACCCACATCGATCATCCGGATTTAATGGGCAAGTTGCTCAAGCTCACCGCTTTTTACGCCGGTAAACTGGTCAATCTCACCGAATTGGGGGGCAAACTGGGGCTGGATCGGCTGACCATCAAAAAATACATGGCTCTGTTGGAGCAATTATTTCTGGTGGAACAATTGCCCGCCTGGCATTCCAATGAATACAAACGGTTGGTGAAGACACCCAAACTGCATTCCGTCGATACTGGCCTGATGTGCGCCGTGCGAGGCCTCAACCGGGATCGACTGCTCAAACAACCGGCAGATTTTGGTCTGCTGTTGGAAACCTTCGTTTATAACGAATTGCGCAAACAAGCGGTTTGGGTGGACGAACCACTGAGTTTTTCCCACTACCGGGATAAGGACAAAGTGGAGGTTGACGTGATCATCGAGAATGCCATGGGTGACTGTTTCGCCATCGAGGTGAAGGCGGCGGCGACCCTTGGCGCGAAGGATTTCACCGGGCTGAAACGGTTTCAATCCGTGGCTGGTGATCGCTTCAAGATCGGTATTCTGCTCTATGACGGCGACCATACGACAGCCTTTGGTGACAATCTTTATGCCGTACCACTGGGAGCCCTTTGGGCTTAACCACGCCATAATTCAAGCAACCGTGTATGACGGCTTTGTAATTATACCGTCATCTGGTTGACAGACTTGTGTTTTACTATTTACTGAGAAGGTATTTTTTTATGGTTGGTGCAATTTATTTTTCAGGTTAGCGGTAACGAAATACCAAGTTTTTTGATCCACCTCAACACATGAAGTGGAACGAAGGATTGAACATTCAGCCGAAATATATAGACTTATCAGATATAAATAATGAGTTGTATCATCTCAGTATGCAATTGAACAGATTTGGGTTTTACATGGCAATCTTCGCGTTACTGGCTTTTACCAGCCAGTCGTTTGCCGTTGTGAAGTTGCCCTGCGAACAGATGACTCATCATTCCACCGCTCATGCAATGGCAGCAACAATGGATATGGCCCATATGAACCACGCTGCGGTCGATAATGCCAAGGCCAAAGACTGTTGCAGTCAGGACGATTGTTCTCAGATGGATTGTATTTCTGCCAGTGTTGCGGTGGTAAGCACACTGTCGCCGTTTTCCGTTCAGTTTTCTCAAACTCTCAATACAGAATATTCGGTTTCCTTCCTTACTCAGGAAGTTTCCTCGCTATTTCGTCCCCCCATTTCCCGCTGACATAGGGTTGGTACGCCTGAAATTTAGGTCTCTACCCACTTATCCTTAATCAAGCGGGAGTCGACAAAACTCCCAAAACATTTGTTTAAAACGCGTGATCGTCACTGAATGCGCTCATCGCGTCTCATGATTGGGAGTTACCATGAAACCTTTACCTGATTATCTGCGCCATCTTGCGCTGATAGTTTCTCTGTTATTCCTCGCCGCCTGTTCGGA
>MDTG01071362.1_pt1 | contig 13535 bp, 15 predicted proteins | sample 811421 | NCBI WGS metagenome assembly MDTG01 (sample SAMN05326645, study PRJNA326480) | marine metagenome | isolation source: seawater | place: Pacific Ocean: South East | collected 2011 | reverse complement strand
TTGGTAGAGAAAGTGGCTGGGATACCAGGATTTGAACCTGGGAATGGCAGGATCAAAACCTGCTGCCTTACCGCTTGGCGACGCCCCTAAATATTACAAACTGGTGTTACGCATTCACTTCCCGGCCAATGTTTCCAGCTTTCGGTGCAACATCGAGATGTTACGACCTTGAGCCACAAAGCTTGGCAAAGTGACTGGAAGTTGGCGGGCGACTTTATCAGCATCTGCCCGATTTGGGAAGCTCCCAAATACACAAGCTCCAGTGCCAGTTAGTTTTGCTTGAACAAATTTGTTCAGCAAGATCAAAGCGTTATGTACTTCTGGATAACGTTTTTGAACCACTGGCTGGCAGTCATTACGACCACCCCCCTCAAGAAGGCTGCGAACTTTAATGGGCGGAGAATCGCGTGTCAACTCAGGGTCAGAGAAAATTTCTGCAGTTGACACAAGTACTTGCGGAATTACGACGAGAAACCAGGGTTCTTCAAGCTCAATTGAGGTGAGTTTTTCACCAACACCTTCCGCAAAAGCAGCATGGCCGCGCACGAATACCGGCACGTCTGCGCCAAGCTTCAGGCCCAGTTCGGCGAGCTGATCTGCGCTCAAACCCAGTTGCCACAAGTGATTGAGGCCAAGCAGGGTAGTGGCCGCATCGGAGCTGCCGCCGCCAATACCGCCGCCCATCGGTAATTTTTTATCGATCCAGAGATCGGCACCCAGTGTGCAGCCGGTTAATTGCTGCAACTGTTTGGCAGCGCGCACGATCAGGTTGCTGTCGTGCGGCACACCAGCAATTTCTGTGTGCAAACGAATTTCGCCATCTTCACGCAGGGCAAAACCCAGTTCGTCGGCGTAATCGAGAAATTGAAAAAGCGTCTGCAGTTCGTGATAACCGTCGGGGCGACGATTAAGGATGTGCAGCATCAGGTTGAGTTTGGCCGGCGCCGGCAGGGTTAATGTAGCGCCGTTCATTGCTGGCCAAGCTGGCGCGGTTGCCAGTCCTTGATGACCACAGTGACTTGGAGATCGTAACCGGTGATTTTCAGGCGCTCGGGCAGGGTGAAGCCGGCCTGATCAACGTAACGCAAGTAGTCGACCTGCCAGCCATCCTGCTCCAGTTGGGCAAGGTAGCTGTCGGTATCGAGTTTGATCCGGCTTTTGCTGTCTGGCGCTGGCAGGCCGCGAATCCACCACAGCAGGTGCGAAACCGGAAGGTTGAGGTGTAGTTGGTCCTGCAACAGTTCTTCTGCCGAGCTGGCGGTATAGGTGCCACGGCTGGCGGCTTCGAGTTTAACTTCACCCGGTCGTCCGGTCAGGCGGGCGGCGCCGCGGCCCAGTGGGCCAGACAGCCGAATGTCGAAATAATCCTGACGCTGCAGCCAGTACAGCGTGGCACTGCCTGAGTCCTTAGGCGCGCGAATGCCGACTTTGCCGTTGATTTCCCAGCCATCAAGCTCGGTGAGCTGTTGCTTGTGAGCTTTCCAGAGGGCGGGGTCGCCGCCGCCTTCGATCGATTCGCGTGAGGTCAGCCCGGCGCAACCTGCAAGCAGGGTGATCAGGCTGATGACAACTAGGTTTCGCCACAGCATTACAGGTTCTCGGCTCCGGTCAGGCGCAATATCGTGCTGCGCAGGGGTTCGCTATCGGGATGGTTTTCCAGCGCCTCTGCCCACACTTTGCGGGCGTCGCGCTGCTTGCCTTGTGCCCACAATACTTCGCCAAGGTGAGCGGCGACTTCGTGGTCAGGAAACTTCTGTAAGGCTTTGCGCAGGTACTTCTCTGCTTCGTCGAGACGGTTCTGGCGATAGTTGATCCAGCCCATGCTGTCGAGAATCGCCGGGTCTTCGGGGTTGAGCCGGTAGGCCTGCTCGATCAGTTTGCGCGCTTCGCTGTAGCGCGTGGTGCGATCGGCCAGTGTGTAGCCCAGGGCATTCAGCGCCATCGAATTTTCAGGATCGCGCTCAAGGATCTGGCGTAAATCGCTTTCGAGCTGGCCCAGATCATCGCGTGACTCGGCCATCATGGCGCGGGCGTAGAGCAGGTTAAGGTCGTCGGGATTATCCTTGACCGCCTGCTGAATAACTTGCCAGGCGCGTTCAGGCTGCTGGTTGCTGCTCAGCGCCTCGGACTCGATCAGATAGAGCTGGGTCGCGTAATCCGGCTGTTCGTCGCGGGCCTTGTCCAGTAATTGGGTTGCTTCGGTACCGCGCTTCTCGGCGAACAACAGTTCAGTTTGCGCCGCCTGTGCCGGCAGGTATTCATTGCCGGGGCCGACTTGCGCGTATTCGGTCAATGCGCTTTCCGGCTCGTCCAAGTGCTCATAGGCGCGCGCCAGATTGTAGTGCGCTGCGTCGACATGGCTGCCGCGCTCGACCAGTTCTTCAAGGTAGACGATGGCCTCTTTCCAGGCTTCGCCTTCCAGATACACCAGTGCCAGCGAGAACCGCAGGTCGTCGTCTTCCGGATATTGTTGGACCAGTGCCGAGAACTCGCTTTGCGCATCTTCGATTCGGCCTTGCTCAACCAGCATCCGCGCATAGGTTAGGCGTAGACGCTTGTCTTCCGGGTACAGCTTGATGCCTTGTTTGAGCAGGGGCATGGCTTCATCGCCGCGCTTGAGGCTTTGCAGCAGGCGCACGTGCAACAGCAGCGGAATGACTTCGCTGTCGATATTGGGAGAATCTTCGAGTAGCTGCAGGGCTTCTTCCGACTGGCCGTCTTCCTGTAACAGCAGGGCTTTACCGAAGGCCAGCTGAGTGTTGTCGGGGTACTTTGCCAGCAGGCGGTCAAAACTTTGCAGCAGCCCGGCGCGGGTCTGCTCATCAGTTTCGGCGGCCGACAGCGCGAGGAAGTCGAAGTGGGTGTTGCCGTGACCCTGCAGGACTTTCTCCATGTACGTCATGGCTTCGTCATGGCGACCGGCGCGGGCCAGTTGGATGGCTGCAGAGCGCTGCGCGTCGAGGTCATCCGGTGCGTTCTTGGCCCAGATCAGTGCGGTGTCGAGCGCCGCCTGATCAGCGCCCAGGTATTCGGCAATGCGAAAGCCGCGCTCGGCGACGCCTGCGTCCTGGGTCGCATTGGCTTGCTGCACGTAATTGCCCAGCGCGATGTCGAAGCGGTCGCGTTGACCGGCCAGTTCAGCCGTAAGCAGGGCCAGCAGGGTTTCCCGGCTGAACGATGCATATTGCTCAGGCTCAGTCTTTTTCGCGATGACAGAGACATCCTCGACTGGCGGCGTGCCGTCAGTCGACGTGCTGGAGAGTGCTTGGCAGCCACTCAGAAATGCCACGGCTGCCAATGCGATATAAGTTCTATTCATAGGGGAAAAGACGACTAACCTGCGGTCTGATCATCATGACACAAGCCGCAGAGCAAGCCCATGGGGCTTGGCTTAATCGCAGGCGTGTGGCGTGGGAGATTAAAATGGGCTGATGCCTCGCAGCATAATGGATTCAATTGTGCGACAAAATGTCTTAGCCCGTCACGCGAGCCATACTGGGTTAGTCAGGGCCGCTTCTGCAAGGTTCCATCGGCTGCTTTGAGCAAGGTTGGCGCTGGTTTCGGTGCCGATTGTGACCGGTCAGTTGTCGACAATATAAAGGGGAGGTTGTTCTCAGTCGGTTGAAGTAGGACAATTGCCGGCTCCTTTTCTTGTCAGCGACGTTGCATGGCCTTTATCGCCCTCGGTATCAACCATAAAACTGCTTCGGTGGATGTACGCGAGCGCGTGGCGTTTACTCCTGAGCGTTTGGTTGAGGCGCTGCAATTGCTCTGCCAGACCACGGTGAGCCGTGAGGCGGCGATTCTTTCGACCTGCAATCGCAGCGAACTGTATCTCGAACAGGACGCCTTGAGTGTCGATGAAGTGCTCGCCTGGCTTGCCGGTTATCACCAGCTGAATATCGAAGACCTGCGGGCTTGCGCCTACGTTTATCAGGAAGCCGATGCGGTGCGCCACATGATGCGAGTCGCCTGCGGGCTCGACTCGATGGTGTTGGGCGAGCCGCAGATTCTCGGCCAGATGAAGTCGGCGTTTGCCGTGGCGCGTGAAGCCGGCACGATGGGGCCATTGCTCGGCCGCCTGTTCCAGGCCACCTTCAATACCGCCAAACAGGTGCGCACGGATACCGCGATTGGCGAGAACCCGGTGTCGGTCGCCTTTGCCGCCGTCAGCCTGGCGAAACAAATTTTCAGTGACTTGCACCGCAGTCAGGCGTTGTTGATCGGCGCCGGTGAGACCATTGGTCTGGTTGCGCGTCATCTGCACGATCAGGGCATTAAGCGCATTGTGGTCGCCAACCGTACACTGGAGCGGGCGAGCACGCTGGCCGAACAGTTTGGCGCGCATGCGGTGCTGCTGTCGGATATTCCGGCGGAGTTGGCCAAGAGCGATATCGTGATCAGTTCGACTGCCAGTCAGTTGCCGATTCTGGGCAAGGGTGCGGTCGAAAGCGCTCTCAAACAGCGCAAGCACAAACCAATTTTCATGGTCGATATCGCCGTGCCGCGTGATATTGAGCCCGAGGTCGGCGAACTCGACGACGTTTACCTGTACACCGTCGATGATTTGCATGAAGTCATCGCCGAGAATCTCAAGAGCCGCCAAGGCGCTGCGCAGGCCGCCGAAGACCTGGTGTCGAATGGCGCCGATGACTTCATGGCGCGGCTGCGTGAGTTGGCCGCGGTGGATGTGCTCAAGGCTTATCGTCAACAGGCTGAACGGCTGCGTGACGAGGAGCTTGGCAAGGCATTGCGTGCACTTAACAATGGCGTTGCCGCTGAAGACGTTATGGCGCAACTGGCACGCGGCCTGACCAACAAATTGCTGCATGCACCCAGTGTGCAAATGAAAAAACTATCCGCGGACGGGCGCATTGATGCGCTGACAGTTGCTCAGGAACTCTTTGCCCTCAATGAGGGTGCGTCGTCCAACAAAGGCCTGTAATGAAAGCTTCGCTTACGAAAAAACTTGAGTTGCTACAGGATCGCTTTGAAGAGCTGACTGCCATGCTGGGTGATGCTGAGGTGATCAGCGATCAGACTCAGTTCCGCGCTCTTTCAAAGGAATATGCCGAAATAGAGCCGGTGTATCAGGCCTTTACTGAACTGCAAAAAGTTCAGGGCGACCTCGAAGGTGCTCAGGCGTTGCTTAAAGACAGCGACCCCGAGATGCGCGAGATGGCTGAAGAGGAAGTCGACGAGGCGAAAACCCGCCTGATCGAACTCGAAGACAATCTGCAGCGCATGCTCCTGCCAAAAGACCCGAACGACGGTCGCAGCGTGTTTCTGGAAGTGCGTGCTGGCACCGGCGGTGACGAGGCGGCCATTTTCTCCGGTGATCTGTTCCGTATGTATTCGCGCTACGCCGAGCGTCGTGGCTGGCGGGTCGAAGTGTTGTCGGCCAACGAAGGCGAGCATGGCGGCTTCAAGGAAGTCATCGCACGAATCGAAGGCGATAACGTATTCGGCAAACTCAAGTTCGAGTCCGGCGCGCACCGCGTTCAGCGCGTGCCAGAGACCGAGTCGCAAGGCCGTATTCACACCTCGGCCTGCACGGTTGCAGTGTTGCCGGAGCCTGACGAGCAAGCGGCTATCGAGATCAATCCTGCGGATTTGCGGGTTGATACCTATCGCTCATCCGGCGCGGGCGGTCAGCACGTAAACACCACCGATTCGGCCATCCGCATTACCCATATCCCGACGGGTACTGTGGTCGAGTGTCAGGAAGAGCGTTCGCAGCACAAGAACCGCGCCAAGGCGATGGCCTGGCTCGGCGCCAAACTGAAAGACCAACAGGAAGCCGCGGCGCACAAGGAAATCTCCGATACCCGCCGCTTGCTGGTAGGCTCTGGCGATCGCTCCGAGCGCATCCGCACCTACAACTTCCCACAAGGCCGGGTCACTGATCACCGTATCAACCTGACCCTGTATTCACTTAACGAGGTGATGGCGGGCGGTGTTGAGGCGGTTATCGAGCCATTGTTGGCCGAGTATCAAGCTGACCAGTTGGCATCGCTGGGCGACTGATGCGCAGCGTGGCTAGCTGCGGGCGACAGTTGCTGATGTGATGTGGATTGATGCTGAGGAACCTCTGAATAGGTAGTGTGCCCCAATGGCAACCATCGAATCGCTGCTCAATGGCGCTGTTCTGGCCGACTCGCCCAGCCCGCAACTCGACGCCGAACTGCTCCTTGCGGCGGTGCTTGGCAAGTCGCGCAGTTATCTGCGGACCTGGCCCGAGCGAGAAGTCGAGGCGCCGATGGCCGAGCGCTTTCTCGCTAATCTGGCGCGGCGTCAGCAGGGCGAGCCGATTGCCTACATTCTGGGGCATCAGGGCTTCTGGAGCCTCGACCTCGAAGTGGCGCCGCACACCCTGATTCCCCGTCCAGACACCGAGTTACTGGTCGAAACCGCGCTGGCGACAATCCCTGCAAACCCCGCTGCTGTGCTTGATCTTGGTACGGGCACAGGTGCGGTTGCGTTGGCGTTGGCTTCAGAGCGTCCCGCCTGGCAGGTTGTTGGCGTTGACCGGGTTGATGAGGCTGTGGCGTTGGCTACGCGTAATCAGCAGCGCCTGAACCTTGCCAATGTGCGTTTTCATGCAAGCCACTGGTTCAGCCAGTTGGCCGGGCAGCGCTTTCAGCTGATTGTCAGTAATCCGCCGTATATCGCCAGCGATGATCGGCATCTGGGCGAGGGCGATGTACGTTTCGAACCCAGCAGTGCGCTGGTCGCGGGTGCCGACGGGCTGGATGATATCCGTCTGATCATCGCCAATGCCGGGGACTATTTGCAGGCGGGCGGCTGGTTATTGCTTGAGCACGGCTATGATCAGGCGCAGGCCGTACGTGATCTGTTGGCGGCCAATGGGTTTAGCGCAGTAGAAAGTCGCCGTGACCTTGGCGGTCATGAGCGCATCAGTTTTGGACAATGCACGCATGAGTGACGCAAACATGCTCAGTGATGAAGAGCTGCTGCGCTATAGCCGGCAGATCCTGTTGCAACAAATTGATGTCGACGGCCAGCTTCGGCTCAAGCAGCGCAGCGCGCTGATAATCGGGCTCGGCGGTTTGGGCTCGCCGGTGGCGCTGTATCTGGCTGCAGCCGGAGTCGGTACCCTGCATCTGGCCGATTTTGATACGGTCGATCTGACCAACTTGCAACGCCAGATTGCCCACGACACCACCAGCATCGGCGTGGCCAAGGTCGATTCGGCGGCGGCCCGGCTCAAGGCGATCAATCCGCATTTGAACATCCGCACTTATCCGCAAGGGCTGGATGCTGACTCGTTGGCCGCTGCGGTGGCAGCGGTTGATGTGGTGCTGGATTGCTCGGACAACTTCTCGACCCGTGAGTCGGTCAACGCTGCCTGCGTTGCGGCAGTAAAACCGTTGGTGAGTGGCGCAGCGATTCGCCTGGAAGGCCAGCTCTCAGTGTTCGATCCGCGCTTGCCAAGCAGCCCTTGCTACCACTGCCTTTACGGGCACGGCAGTGAAGCTGAACTGACCTGCAGTGAGGCCGGTGTCGTCGGGCCGTTAGTCGGTATGGTCGGCAGCCTGCAAGCACTCGAGGCGCTTAAACTGCTGGCCGAGTTTGGTGAGCCGCTGGTAGGCCGGTTGCTGTTGATCGACGCGCTGAGCAGCAAGTTTCGCGAGTTGCGCGTAAAGCGCGATCCGGCGTGCAGTGTGTGCGGAACGGCAAATGACTAACAGCCAGGCCATCGGTGTATTCGACTCCGGTGTGGGCGGCGTCTCGGTATTGCGCGAGATTCGCACGCTGTTGCCGCAAGAGTCTCTGCTGTACATAGCCGACAGCGCCCATGTGCCGTATGGCGAGAAATCGCCCGAATACATTCGCGAGCGTTGCCGGCTGATTGCCGCGTTTTTGCTGGAGCAGGGCGCCAAGGCGCTGGTGCTGGCTTGCAATACCGCAACCGTGGCGGCGGTTGCCGAGCTGCGCGAGCTTTATCCGCACTTGCCAATTGTGGGCATGGAGCCTGCGGTAAAGCCTGCGGTTGCCGCAACGCGCAGTGGTGTGGTCGGTGTGCTGGCGACTACCGGCACCCTGAAAAGTGCCAAGTTCGCAGCCCTGCTGGATCGTGTCGCCAGCGACGTAAAAGTAATTACCCAGCCGTGTCCCGGTTTAGTCGAGCAGATCGAAGCCGGTGAATTGCAGTCGTCACGCACCCGCGAATTGCTCGACGGTTTCGTGCAGCCATTGCTGGCGCAGGGGTGCGATACGCTGATTTTGGGCTGCACCCATTACCCGTTCATCAAGCCGTTATTGAACGAACTGGTACCGGGCAATGTCAGTTTAATCGACACCGGCGCTGCAGTTGCCAGACAACTGCAGCGCTTGCTGCGTGAGCGTGATCTGTTGGCGTCTGGGCCTGCCCGTGCTGCGCAGTTCTGGAGCAGCGGCGAGGCGCAGAAATTGCAGGCAGTATTGCCAACCTTATGGGGTGAAAGCCAGGAAGTCTTGCAGTTCTGACAAGGCGGATGATTGGCCCCCAGCTTTGGTTGGATGGCGTTTTGCCGCTAGAAAATATAATCAAGCCTCAGGTGCATTTGTGGGAATGCACGGCTGTAAATTAAAAATAAGGAAGTGGTATGCACAAGTTGGTTGCGGCAGTTTTGAGTGTGGCTGCACTGGGGGCAGCGAGCACGACTCAGGCCGCGAATATAAGCCTTTCGGTCGGGCAGACCGGAGATTCCGCGCAGACCTACCGACTAGGTATGCAATTCGATTTCAACAAGCGCTGGCTGGAAAGTGATGTAGGCCATCTCGGCGGTTACTGGGATGCGGCTTACACCTATTGGGACGCGGATGACACCAGTGGCAATAACAGCATCTCGCTGGCACCTGTGCTGGTCTATGAGTTCAATGGCGACACGATCCGCCCTTACGCTGAAGCCGGTATCGGCGGCGCGTTCTTCTCGCAGACCGAAATTGACGACAGCGCAATGTCGACCTCTTTTCAGTTCGAGAGCCACATCGGCGCCGGCATTCGTTTCAGCGGGCAGGAGATTGGCGTGCGGGCGTACCACTATTCCAACGCCAGCATCAAACAGCCAAACGATGGCGTTGAGAACTACGCGCTGCATTATCGCTTGAGCTTCTGATGGTTCTGGCGCTGCTATAGTGCTTGCGGCTTTCTCGGTCGCGGTCACTCGCACGCTTGTCGCTTGCTGCGCTTACAGCAGGGCAAGCCGGGAGCGGGTGAGGCGAGAGCCGCGGCTTCTCTTATTTAACGCGCATAAAAAAACCGGCGTCTGTGCAAACAGCGCCGGTTGTGCGTTTCTGGGGCTGGCCGTTCAGGCCGCTTCTGCGTAGAGCTCAGGCAGGCTGAAGCCCGTGGTCGAGTCGATGTCCGGGAGGTCGTAATGCTCGTGGCCGCCCATCGTGCAATAGATCAGCCAGTGATAGTCCTGAACGTTGAAGGAGAGCTCGTCAATCACAGCGTCCACTTCGTCCAGCGAGTCGATTTGATAATCGTGATCTGCAGCTTGTGGGTTCAGCATGATGGTGTCCTCTACGTATGGAATAGAGCACTCCCGGCGAAAATTGCCGGGTGCCTGATAAGAGAGGTATCAAACATTAGGCCAACAATATGACGATCTTAAGAAGTTTTTTTGATCAAATCGTCGCTCGTCGGATTGGAAACGCATATGGCTTTTCTCGCAGTAAAATAACCGCTCTATTCAGCGCGTTTTGCTCTCACCGCCTCTTTTGGGGCGCTGGCGAATCGGCTTTTTTCTCTGCTTGTCCCCGCAAAACTTGGCTTTTCTACCCCGCTCAGGCGGTATTTTTCGATCCTTTTCCGCGCTGGCAATGCACGGTTTTTTCCCTTTCATGGTGCACGGCGTCCGCACATGCACCAACTTGTAGTGGAGGTTGCGGATGAGTCTGCAAGCGTTTTGGTCCCTCGTGTACAGCTATCCCGCGCAGTCTTTGAACGGGCTGGCGTTGTTTTTTGCCGCCGCAGGAGGCTGGCTGTTGGTTGCCACGCGCTATCGTCAGCAACGTGCGCTGGCGCGCTTGCTGGTGCAGTCAGAGTGCGTTGAGGGCAAGGTGGCTGCTGGGTTTGCAGAAACGGCTACGCAGCGGGTCAACCGCTTCTTCTATTGTTTCGGTTTCGCCAGTCTGGCGCTGGCGTTAGCCGTCTCCTGGGCCAGCACTCAGTTCTGAACGTGCAGCCGAAGCAGGGCGGCTACACAGCTCATCTGATTAATCGCTGACTCATCTCATGCGTGCGCCGCTGCACAGACATGGCCGCCCGCTTGGGCAGCCAATTGCTGGCGGATGTGTGCCGGATTAAAGCGGCAGGCCCGCTTTGACCCGGTACTGGTTACGTACCGGGTTGGCGTACTGCACGATCAGGTATGGACGTTGCTCTTGCGGGCATAACTCGAGGCGACGCTGCCATTCGACTTTGGCCACGGCCAACTCGGCGCCAGTGAACAACAAGTCAGCCTCCGGCACATTCAGTTCCGGTTCGCGCTCGTTCCACATGGCGTAAGCCAGATAGTGCACGGGGAACAGGCGGTAGCCCGTGAGGATGTGCTTGTCGACCTCGGTCGCCAGTTGCTTGCTGTCGTCCAGATTCTCAGTGATCGGCGTGCCGAAGTGCACATGCACGCGACCTTTGTATCCGGTAATGCCCAGGCCAATGCTCTGGTCATCTTCACCTTTGGCTTTCTCGTAGGTGCCGGTGGTGGCGCGGATATATAGCTCGCGTGCCTTGGCCTGATCGCACGGATCGTATTCATAGCTGATCGAGACCGGCGTCAGATTGAGCGAGCTGATCACGTCCGCAAACGGCTCATCCTTGCGGCTCATATGAAACATTTTCAGGATCGCCGAGTCAGTACGATCATCACCGTCTTTTGCCCGGCCTTCGGCCTGAGCGATCCAGATGGACTGGCAATCGTTGCGGATCGAGTGATTGATGTACGCCGAAAGCAGCTGATAAGCCGCCAGGCGTTCACGGCGGCCGGTAAGCGAGCGGTGCACGATGAAGCTTTTGTTCAGGCGCATCAGATCGCTGACAAAAGGTTTCTGCAGCAGGTTGTCGCCAATGGCAATGCGCGGTGTGGGCAGGCCCGCGTGGTAAACCGCGTAATTGACGAATGCCGGGTCCATCACGATGTCGCGGTGGTTGGCCAGCAACAAATAGGCGCTGCCGTTCTTCAGATGCTCGACACCGGTGTAGGTAACACCGTCGGTTGCCTGCTCGATGCTATGGTCAACATAAAGCTCGACTTTGTCTTGCAGGGTCGAGACGCAAGTGACGTCTTTAAACTCTTTACGCAGCCGATGGGCTATAAGTGGTTTAAGCAACCAGCCAAATGCTTTGGCCAATTTCGGGAAGCGAAACTGGGTAAGTACGTCGAGAAACATATCGTCAGCCAGCAGGCGTGACAGCACGGCTGGCACTTCGGCGTCGGAATAGGGTCGGATGGCATCAAATTCGCCCATCATGATCTCTTGGTCTTGGCCGGCAAGGAGCTAACCGGCTGGGTAAAAAGTTTTAGCCCCGAAAGAGGCTAGCAATAGACCGGCGATTATACGCGTAAGTCACACGGAGTCTTAAATGCTCGAAAACCAGATGATTCATTGCCCCTATTGTGGTGAACCGATTGAGGTTCTGGTTGATCTCTCTGCGGGCGATCAACAATACATCGAAGACTGCCAGGTTTGCTGCCGGCCGATTGTCTTCGATCTGGCTACAAACGGCGAAGAGTGGACGCTTGACGTGCGAGCGGAGGATGAATGATGCAAAGGATCTACGAGCCGCGAGACTTGATGGAAGCCGAATTGCTCTTGAGTATGCTCAATAGTGAAGGCATCGAAGCGCACCTGACCGGGCAACATTTGGCCGGTGCCGTCGGAGAATTGCCGACCAGCGGTCTGCTTGGACTGATGGTAAATAATCAACAGGCGGCGCGGGCACACCAATTGATCGGCGAGTACAATGCCGCCCAACCCCTGCCGGGCGATGAGCCTGAGAGTTATCAAGGCGAGTTGCTCTGCTAGTGCCGCATTGAATATGCCGCGCTGAAAAAGCACTGCTTTGCCGCGTGCAGGCAGACGGCGGATTGCGCCGTTTAAGCCGGGCGGTGAATCGCGCTGCCGCGTATTGGTGGCCAATTTATCTGTTTATCGAGTTACCCATGTGTGGACGTTTTGCCTTTTTCCGCTGGAATGCAGCATTCGCAGGCTTGCCGGGTTTCCCGGATGACCAGCAGCCGCATTGGAGTATTTCGCCGCATGCGCAAGTGCTACTGCTGCGCGAGATAGAAGGTCAGCGCCAACTCAGCCGAGTGCGTTGGGGGCTCACTCCGCCGTGGCTCAAGGACTTATCGAAAACCCCCGCACAAGCGCGCGCGGAAACGCTGGCCGATCAGCCAATGTTTCGCGATGCGTTTCGCCTGCGTCGCGGTCTGCTCCCGGCCAATGGCTTTTACGAGTGGCGCGGCTCGGCGCGCAAGCGCCCCTATTGGCTGACTGCAGATGCATCGCCGCTGTATTTTGCCGCGATCTGGGAGGCGTATCCGGTTGAAGGGCATGTTTACCTGAGTGCTGCCGTGGTGACTCAGGCTGCCAGCAATCAGCGCCGGCCGTTGATTCTTGATGAGCAAGGCCAGGCACTTTGGCTGGACCCGCAAACCCCTGTCGAACAATTGCGCGAGTTGCTGATTGCGCCGCAGCCGCAACTGCGCGAGCGAGTGCTGGCCAATCTGGTCAACGATCCGAAACTGGACGCCCCCGAGTGCCTGACGCCAGCGTAAGCCGCATGCAAATTAGCCGCGCTCAATGTGACTTCGTCGGCTGATTGATACGCAATCAAGTTGCTCAACTTGCAGTGTCGGCCTAGCATAGCCAGCCTAACGATATGGAGTTTGAACATGAGTAAGTTGTTGTCTTTGTCTGCGTTGGCTGCAGCGTTGGTTCTGGCGGGATGTCAGGCTGTCAACACCACCAGCGGCGGTGCCGTCGGCATTGATCGCAAGCAATACATGTTCAGCATGCTGTCGACCGATCAGGTCAATCAGTCCTATGCGCAGTCTTATCAGGAGACCGTCTCGGCGGCCTCGAGCAAAGGCAAGCTGGAAAAAAGCACTCCACAAGCCAAACGCCTGCAAGCCGTTGCCGATCGTCTGATCAAGCAGGCGCCGGTATTCCGTCCAGACTCCGCACAATGGGCGTGGGAAGTTAACCTTATCGACAGCCCCGAGCTGAACGCCAACTGCGGCCCCGGCGGCAAGATCATTTTCTATACCGGCCTGATCGACGAACTGAAACTGACCGACGATGAAATTGCCGCGGTCATGGGGCACGAAATCGCGCATGCCCTGCGCGAACACGGCCGTGAAGCCATGTCCAAAGCCTATGGGATCGAATTGGCCAAGCAAGGCGCGGGCGCGCTGCTTGGCGTCGGCCAGGACACCATGGCGTTGGCCGACTATGCAGTTCAGTACGGTATGACTCTGCCTAATAGTCGCAGCAACGAAAACGAGGCCGATCTGATTGGT
>MDTG01045942.1_pt1 | contig 13535 bp, 15 predicted proteins | sample 811421 | NCBI WGS metagenome assembly MDTG01 (sample SAMN05326645, study PRJNA326480) | marine metagenome | isolation source: seawater | place: Pacific Ocean: South East | collected 2011 | reverse complement strand
GCTCGGCATTGACCTGTTTGTGCGCGGAAGATTCAGGCGGTTCGGCCATGCGCATGGCGCTGCTGACGTAATCGGGAACCGGACGGTTGATGAGCACGAAAACGCCCGTGCCTTCTTCGGCAATGATTTCCATGGACCGGCGGATCAGCGCCTCTCGGCCGCCCACTTCATCAAACACGTCGGGGAATAGCGACATCAGATGCATGCGCACCAAAGTCGGCTTGGCCGGATCGATGCGGCCCTTGACCAGTGCCACCGTCTCATCGCGGGTGGCCTTGTTATAGAAGCAAATGGACTTCCACTTCCCGCCCCAATTGCTTTCGAACTCCAGTTCGGCCCGGCGTTCGATCAACCGGTCATGTTCGCCGCGATAGGCAATCAGATCGCGGATTGTACCGATCTTGATATCATGTTCGCGCGCGAAAGTGATCAGGTCGTCCATCCGGCTCATCGAGCCGTCTTCGTTCATGATTTCGCAGATCACTGCGGATTCGTTCAGGCCGGCAAGGCGCGAGATATCAACCGACGCTTCTGTATGACCAGCCCGCACCAGCACACCGCCTTCGCGCGAAACCAGCGGGAAGACATGGCCCGGCGTAACGATATCGTCCTGCCCCTTGGAACTATCGATCGCGACAGACACGGTGCGCGCGCGATCAGCCGCCGAAATGCCGGTGGTCACCCCTTCGCGCGCTTCGATGGAGATTGTAAACGCAGTTTCATGGCGAGTGCGGTTCTTGCTGCTCATCAGGCCCAGGCCCAGCTGGTCGACCCGCTTCTTGGTCAGTGCCAGGCAAATCAGCCCACGGCCATGCGTGGCCATGAAATTGATTGCCTGCGGGGTTGCCATTTGCGCCGGGATGATAAGATCGCCCTCGTTCTCACGATCTTCATCATCAACCAGGATATACATGCGCCCATTGCGCGCTTCTTCGATAATCTCGGTGATCGGCACGATGACCTGGCGATCATCGTTCTCTACCAGATAGCGTTCCAGCTTGCGCACCGTTTCGGCAGTGGGGTTCCATGCCGGCTTGCCGCAATCGCGCAAGGAATTAGGATGCAAACCGGCCGCACGGGCCAGCGCAGAGCGGGAGATTGAGCCATCTTCGATGATGGCGCAGACTCGATCGAGTGTTTCCTGTGTCATTCCGCCATCATATCACATCGAAATGTAGCGGCAACATTATAATGTGAATTTCACGTTCCAACTGTTGAAAACCGTGTCCGGTGGACAGCCTTTGCGCAAGCTGCCGGGCGCGAGCGACACAATCAGTTCCTGCGCCTTACCAGCCGATCGCTGAGCGGTCATCAGTCACATTTTGTTGCCTGTCTACTGGAAGGTTTGTGCAATATTGCATGCATGCTCTAACCATCGCGTTGAGCTTAGCAGAGCTGGCTCTGCAGTACGATCGCGCAAGGAGGATTGCCCGCATGCCGACCGGTGCTGACAGTTACGATTACATCATCGTCGGTGCCGGTTCATCTGGCTGCGTGCTTGCCAACCGTCTGTCGAAAGATCCTGCAAACCGGGTCTTGCTGGTGGAATGCGGCCCGAACGACAAGAGCCCGCTGATCAGCATGCCGCGCGGCATTGGCAAGCTGCTCAACCCCGAAAACCCGCATGTGTTCGCCTATTCGGTAAGGCCGGCCGGCAATCAGCCGGAGGAGGTCTGGCTGAAAGGCAAGACGATCGGCGGATCAAGCTCGGTCAATGGCATGGTCTATATTCGCGGCGCGCCGCAGGATTATGACGATTGGGCAAAGTCAGGCTGTACGGGCTGGGGCTGGGACCGGATCGGGCGGAAATTTGTCGAACTGGAAGATCACGTGCTTGGCGCTGGCGAATGGCGCGGCACGGGCGGCCCGTTGAAGATCACACAGCATCCCCCTGGCAATCCTCTGGCAGAGGCACTGCTGGCAGCGGGCCGGGAAATGGGCGTACCCAGCGTTCCCGATGTCAATGATGTGGATGTCGTCGCGGATCAGGGCATGGGCTATCAGACGCGCACGACCTGGAAAGGGCAGCGTTTTTCTGCCGCCCGCGCGTTTCTCGATCCCGTCCGCAACCGCCCCAATCTGACTATCCTGCCCGGCAAGCGGGTGGAACGCGTACTGTTTGAAGGCCGCCGCGTGTCGGGCGTGCAGATGGATGGCCGCGCGATTGCCTGTTCCGGTGAAGTGATTTTGTGCGCGGGCGCGATGGAATCGCCCAAATTGCTCGAACTATCGGGTATTGGCGATGGCGCGCGGCTGCAATCGCTGGGTATCGAACCTTTGGTACACAGCCCCCGCGTGGGCGAAAACCTGCGCGAACATCGCTATGTTGCGCTGGACTGGAGGGTGAAAGGAAACAGCTCCAACCAGAAATTGCAGGGCCTTGGGCTGCTCGCATCGGTGCTGCGCTATTTGCTCACCCGCAAAGGTGCGATGAGCGATGCCGCGCACGAAATTGGCGGCTTTATCAAAAGCGAACCCGGGCTGGACCGGCCCGATGCGCAGATCGGATCGATGTTTGTCACCATGCAGCCTGATGCAGGTGGCAATGTCGCGCTCGATCCCTTCCCCGGCATGCGGGTACTGGGCTATTTCACGAGGCCCGAAAGCCAGGGTTCAACTCATATCACCTCGCCCGATGCCAGCGTCCAACCGGCAATCGATGCTAACCATTTTGCCGAAGAGGTAGACCGTCAGCGCGCCGTTTCGCTGTTCAAATGGCTGCGACGTCTGGGGCAACAGGAAGCGATGAAAGAATGGATTGAAGAAGAAACCGGCTTCGGTGCCTCAATCCACTCTGATGACGAGATCCTTGCCAACCTGCTGCGGCTGGGCGGCACCGCGTTTCATATCGCCGGCACCGCGGCGATGGGGGCTGATGCAGAGAGTGTGCTGGACCCGCAATTGCGCGTGCGCGGAGTGGACGGGCTGCGGGTCTGCGATACATCGATCATGCCCACGCTTGTTTCGGGCAATACCAACGCGCCAGCGATGGCAGTGGCCATGAATGCGGCCGATATCATCCTGCAAAAGGGTTCTGTAAAATGACAACGCCTTTCACCAATCTTGCCAATATCTATGTCGCGGGTGAATGGGTTGCCCCTGAAGCCGGCACGGAAGCCGTCATAAATCCGGCTACCGAAGAAGTTCTGGCGCAAGCCGCGGTGGCCAGCGTGACGCAGGTCGACGCAGCCATTGCAGCGGCACGCGATGCGTTTGACAATGGCCCGTGGCCGCGCATGTCGATGGATGAACGCGCCGATATCATGGCGCAGATGGCCGGCGCCCTGCGCAAACGGCAGGCCCAGATCGCCGAACTGATCGTTGCCGAAGTCGGCTGTGCACAAGGCATTACGCATGCGGTCCAGGTCGCCACGCCCATTCGCCTGTTCGAAGCGGCCATCGGCCATGCACGGCGCGACGGGCCGGAACGGCTGCCGGTCGATATTTCACCCAACCCGTTCGCGCCTGATGGCCCCAAGTCCATCGGCGGCACTACAGTCGTGCGTGAACCAATCGGCGTGGTCAGCGCCATTACCGGATACAACTTTCCGTTTCTGCTCAACCTGGCCAAGGTCAGCCCGGCACTGCTGGCGGGGTGCACGATGGTGCTGAAACCTTCGCCGTTCACGCCGTTTTCGGCACTGTTGTTTGGCGAGGTTGCAGAGGAGATCGGGCTGCCCAAGGGCGTGCTGAACATCGTTACCGGCGGTATCGAGGAAGGCCAGCTTTTGTGCACCGACGAACGGGTGGACATGGTCACTTTCACCGGGTCGGAATCCGTGGGCGCTGCCATCATGGCGCAAGCGGCACCAACATTGAAGAAAGTGCACCTGGAACTTGGCGGTAAATCGGCCCTGATCGTGCGCGAGGATGCCGATGTTCAGGCTGCTGCGATGTCTGCAGTCATGGCACTGTCGATCAATGCCGGGCAAGGCTGCGCCATCCCCACGCGGTTTCTGGTCCATAACAGCTTGCGCCCGGCCTTTGCCGCCGCTGCCACTGCGATTGCTGCGCAATTCACCGTCGGCAACCCTGCCGATCCGTCCATCGCCATGGGGCCGCTGATCCGCGAAAGCCAGCGCTCCAAGGTCGAACATTACATTCAGCTGGGCCATGATGCCGGCGCAAAACTGATCTGCGGCGGCGGCAGGCCCGCTGGCCTGGACAGCGGCTTCTTTACCGAACTGACCCTGTTCGACAATGTGACAAACGACATGCAGATCGCGCAGGATGAGATCTTCGGCCCGGTCGGTTGTATTATCGGCTTCGACAGCGACGAAGAGGCAATCCGTATCGCCAACGATTCACGCTATGGCCTGAACGGCGCGGTGATGACCGCCGATGCCGCACGCGGATACGAGATGGCGCTGCAAATCCGCGCTGGCAGTGTCTCGCTGAATGGCGGAACCGGTATTTTGAGCGACGCGCCGCTGGGCGGTTACAAACGATCAGGTATCGGCCGCGAGTATGGCCCGCATTTCCTCCGCGAGTATCAGCAGGAAAAATCGATCTTCTATCCGCTTGGCCGCTAAGCGGCGTCGGGCGGACGGTTATTGAGCCCCACATGCGCAGCCTATCACGCTCTGCGCCTCTTGCCCTGCCCGATGAGGGCAGGTTAGATAGCGCCTGTAGAAAATTTCTGAATAAGGTTTAGTTGGAACGTGTTGCACCCTGGCCTGAAATCGGGCCAGGGTGCAGAAATGCGATACGTCCTTCGCAAGAAAGCAAAATCAAATTCGAAAGGCTGGGACTGATGTCTGAAAGCGCAACCGCCGAAGCGCCGCAACGCGAAATGGGCCACTGCGATCTGTTTGATCGCAAGATCGTTTATGAAAACCCCTGGGAAACGATCATTCCCGAAATTCACAACGGTCCGGCAACATTTTACGCGGACAATATCTCCTTCAACCAGCCGGGCTGGATTGTCCGCCGCTCCGAAGATCTGCGCAAGATCTACGCGGACACGGAAAACTTCCACAAACGCGGCAACACCGGCTTTGCCAAGATGATCGGCGAAGATTGGGATATCATTCCGACCGAGCTCGATCCGCCGACCCACACCGCGTTCCGCAAGGCGCTCAATCCCAATTATTCGCCCAGCAACATGATGAAGCTGAATGATACCGTGGCGGAACGCGCGCGGCACTATATCAATCAGTTCAAGGACAAGGGCGAATGCGAATTCGTGCGCGACTTCGGCCTGCGATTCCCGATCATGATTTTCCTCGATCTGATCGGGCTGCCGCATGATCAGGTCGATCAGTTTCTCGACTGGGAAAAACAACTCCTCCACGGCACCGACATGGAAGCCCGCATCACCAGCGTGGCGGCAGTCAAGCAATTGCTGGTCGAAACGATCGAGGACCGGAAAAAGAACCCCGGCGACGATCTGATTTCAAAGACCCTGCAGCTCGAAGTCGATGGCCGCAAATGGACCGATCAGGAAGTGTTCGGCCATTGTTTCAACCTGTATATCGGCGGGCTGGATACCGTTACCGCCAATCTTGGCCTGCATTTCTATCACCTGGCCACCCATCCCGAAGACCAGGCGACGATGCGCAACAACACGTTCCAGCAGAATGTTGTGGCGATCGAGGAATTGCTGCGTGCCTATGCGGCGGTATCCACCAACCGGATCGTGTCGAAGCCCATCACGATCAATGGCCAGGATATGCAGCCAGGCGATTTCGTCTGCATGTCGACCCCGCTCGCCGGTCGTGATCCGGAAGCCTACGAGAATCCGCAGGAAATCAAGCTGGATCGCAAGCCAACCCACGTTACGCTCGGGCACAGCATCCACCGCTGCCTTGGCCAGCACCTTGCCCGGCGCGAACTGCAGACGGCGATTGAGGAATTCCTCAAGCTGATCCCTGAATTCCGGGTGGAGGAAGGCTTCAAGGTGCCATTCTTTCTCAGCAATGTGATCCACATCCCCGAACTCCGGCTCACCTGGAAATAAGCATATCCGGCTCGTCCATGCAGGTGGGCGAGCCGGACTATCTGAAGACAGGTGGTTGTCCCGAGGATTGTGAGACCTTCTCTGAAAGACCGGAAAATCCGGTAAATCAGGAGAAGGATGAGCCATGGATCTCGGAATTGCCGGACGTACCGCGTTGGTGCTAGGCGGAAGCAAGGGGATTGGGCGCCAGATCGCCCTCGATTTTGCCGACAACGGCGTCAACACCATCATCGTTGCCCGCGGGCAGGAGGCTATCGATGATACGGTGGCCGCAGGGCGCGCCAAGGGCGCAAAGGTCATCGGAATCTCAGAAGACCTGCTCGATCTTGATGCGTATGCACGGATTCAGGCCCGCGCTGTGGCAGAACTCGCCGCGCCCGACATCGCCATCTACAATCTCGATCCCCCGCCCCCCGGCACCTTCGCCGATGTGGACGAGGAACTGCTGGCCCAGGCCTATCACAGCGTAGTGCTGTGTTATGCCCGGATGCTGCGCACGGTGCTGCCGCACATGCAGGAACAAGGCTGGGGACGCATCGTCACGATCGGTTCGGGCACGGCCAAGCAACTTGTCCGCAGCGGGCTGAATTTCGGCTATGTGCTGGCCAATACCACCCGCGTTTCAGCATCCGCTCTGATGAAAACCGTGGCCGGCGAAGTCGCCCAGAACGGCGTCACCCTGAATACTATCGGCACCGGCTATATCGATACCGAAGCCAACCGCAGCTGGACGCATGAACAGGCAGAAGCTGCCGATATGAGCTTCGATGATTTTCGCGGCAACATGGTGCAGCATATCCCGGTCGGTCGGGCTGGCGCGCCTGGCGAAATGGCCTCGCTTTGCCTGTATCTGTGCTCGCAAGGCGCTGGTTTCACCACCGGTGAAACTATCCTGTGCGATGGCGGGCAGACAAACTCAATCCTTTGACCGCATAATAGCCAGAGCATGCAACGTCTGAAGGACAAGATCGCCATCGTGAGCGGTTCCTATTCCGGAATTGGTGAAGCGACAGCTGCCAGATTGGCGAGTGAGGGTGCGAAGGTCGTGCTGGCCAATAGCAACCAGGCGCGCGGCGAAGAAGCCGCAGCAAGAATTTGCCAGGCCGGCGGGGTGGCCAAGGCCATCCAGTTTAACCTGATTGACGAAGCCAGCATGCAAGGCCTGTTTGAACAGACCGAGGCTCATTTTGGTGTACCCACCATTCTGGTGAACAATGCTGCGATCACGCGCGGCCCGGTGATGGAGCGCGATGGCCCGGTGGAAAAGCTGGAACGCGAAAACTGGGAAAAAACCTTCGACGTCAACACCACCGGCACGATGTTGATGATCAAGGCCGCGCTGCCTAAAATGGTGGCGGCAGGAGGGGGGCGATCGTCAATATCGGATCGGGCGCCTCGCAGACCGGGGATGTGTATCGCCCCGGCTATGCCGCTTCGAAAGCGGCGGTGGATTCCCTCTCGCGCTATGTCGCCACGCAATATGGCAAGAAGCGGGTGCGCTGTAACGTCGTGTCACCGGGGATGATCATCACCGAAACCGCGAAGGAAGTGCATACAGATCAATCGCTGGCGATGATCGAACGGCACGCCATGACGCCATATCTTGGTGAACCTGAAGACATTGCAGCCATGGTTGCGCTGCTGGTGTCCGACGATGGCAAATTTGTTACCGGGCAGACCATCTGCGTCGATGGCGGCTATCTGGGACACTTCGCGCATGTCGCCGATGCCCACGATGCGTTCTGGGCCGATGCCGATAGCGCCAGCTGAAACCTGACCCCAAAAACCGGCCCCGAAACCTGCCCCTGAGAGGCGCAGACCTCAGATGCTGGATTCAAAGATCAGGATTTGCGCGGTAGAGCCTGTATTGCGCAGATCACGCAGCGGCGCATATTCATCGCAATTCAGAAAGCCTTCCACTGCCGCGCGATCGGGAAAACGGAAAATGGTTGCCGCATCCGGTGTCGAAAGCGATCCTTCCATCACCGAAACATCCTGCCCCATGGCAACATTCACGCCGCCATATTTGTCCATCAATGCAGAAACCTGGCCGACATAGTCTGCGATCCACGCAGTATCGGTAATCTCGCTCAGAACGATCATGTAGGCAGCCATGGTTTCCCTTCTCTCTGACGTGCATCCAGACCGGTAATCCGGCCCATCTGCCAGCGCGGTCTGCGCATTACAGGCTTAGAGCCTGTATATTCTCAGCGGCAAACGCAAGGCCCTTCCCCGCACCGCCGGCAAGTCTGCATCAGCCCTTGATTCCCGTCACCGCCAATGCAGGGCCGTCTATGTATTCCTCGATCCGGCGAATCAGGCCATCACGCACGGTATAGACGATGACTTGCGGTGCATTGTCCACCATGCCGCCATCGCCCATTTCGCAATACAGATCATGCTGCTGGATGCAGCCGGTTTCACTGGCCGTATGCCGGGCATTGCGGAATTCCACCTTCTGCAACACCTTGAGCGCATCGCCGACAAAGGACAGCATCTGTTCCTTGGTGAATTCCTGACCGATATGGTTGTGCCACAAGACCAGATCTTCACCGAGGAAACCGGCCATGCCTGCAAGATCACGCGACAGCCACGCCTCGTTATAGCGACGCACGATGTCGCACCCGTTATCAGCCACCGGCAAGACCGGCCTGATGCATGATCGAAGTATCGAAATACTCTGCCACGCGGGTAATCTTGTCACCTTGCACCGTCGCGACAAGCAGGAACGGTGTTGCCACCTCGCCCTTGTCAGTATCGCCGATCAAGGTCGCCTGTTCGACAAAGCCGCCCGGATGCAGATTGACCCGCATATCTTCGTAACGCTGGTTGCGGAATGTTGCGGCGCTGTCGTTCAGAATCTTGCGATAGGCCTCGCGGTCATGTTCCGTGCCCGGATCGAAATTGTACCACACCTTCGCATCATCGCGCAGGTGCGAAACGATTGCGTCATTATCGAGCGAGCGGCATGCAGCCTCCCAGCTTTTTGCCACCGCGCCGACACGTTCCAGCGCCGCCGGATCCAGCGCACTCATGCCGGCTGCCCCCAGGTATTGGCCACATGGGCTTCGAACTGCTCGCGATTATCCGCGACATGGGCAAATGCCTTGGTCACGCCGCCATCGACCCGCAGGATCTGCCCGGTCACAAACCGGCCATCGTCGGATGCCAGCAATGCCACCATGGCCGCGATATCCTCGGGGTAGCCCAGTTCCGGCGTCAGGTGATGGCGTGTAACCGCTGCGATCAGTTCGGGCTGGTTGGCCCGCGAAGTCTCTGTCGGCACCATGCCTGGCGAGATGACATTGCAGGTCACGTTCTGCTTGCCATATTGCGCCGCGACATACAGCGTCAGTGCGTTGACCGCACTTTTCGATGCGGCATAGGCGGTGCGCGCCAGATCGCCCAGCAGCGCCGCACCAGAGCTGGTATTGATGATCGCCCCTTTGCCCGAAGCGATCAGATGCGGCAGCGCGTGCTTGATCATCAGCATAGTGCCGCGCGCGTTCACATCGAACGTCTTGTCCCAGATCTCGATCTCCATATCGCCGGCCATACAGTCGCGGTTGAGGAGATCGGGCTGCGTCATCGCGCCATTGTTGAAGATCACTTCCAGCTTGCCGTAATGCGCCACGGTATCGGCGATCACCTTTTCAATGCTTTCCGGGCTTTCCAGATCGCAATGCAGCGCAATCGCATCGCCGCCCTCGCTGCGAATTTCCTCGGCCAGCTTTTCCGCCGGTTCGAGCAGTATGTCTGCAATGACCACCTGCCCGCCTTCGGCACACAGCCGCCGTGCAGTAGCCGATCCAAGGCCACCGGCACCGCCGGTTACAATCGTGGTCCTGCCGCTAAGTCTACCCATGATTTTTACTCCTCAGTTCTTGGCAGGTGCCTGGCTGTCGACGCCGTCGCGAGTTTCGGCCACATGCGGGAAATGGGTCGAAATACCGCCATCGACCGGAATGATCTGCGCGTTGATGAAAGAGCCGTCGTCCGATCCCAGCAATGCCACCATCGATGCCAGATCGTCTGGCACACCAAGCCGCGGTGTCAGGTGGTGGGCTTCGTACAGCGCGAAATTGTGCGCCTGCCCTTCCTCGGTATTTTCGGTAACCACCAGGCCGGGCGATACGACATTGCAGCGAATTCCCTTCTTGCCATACTGCGCCGCGACATATTCGGTCAGCACGTTCACTGCCGATTTCGACGCCGCATAGGCAGGCCGGAACAGGTCGCCCCGCAAGGATGCACCCGAACTGGTGTTGATGATCGAACCGCCGCCCTGCTTCACCATGTGCGGCAGGGTGTATTTGATCATCAGCATGGTGCCGCGGGTATTGATGCGGAAGACGCTGTCCCACAGATCGGCTTCCATGAATTCGATCGCCGCATCGCGCGACTGGGTGGTGACGCGCGTATCCGCGGCATTGTTGAACAAGACATCGATCCTGCCATATTTCTCGATGGCCGCAGCAATCAGTGTCTTGATGCTCTCTTCATCAGCCAGGTCGAGATAGTGGACGAAGGCGTCGCCGCCCGCCAACCGCACCTGTTCTGCAGTTTTTTCCGCCCCCTCGACATTGATGTCGGCGAGCACGACTTTTGCCCCTTCGGAAGCCAGACGCCGCGCAGTTGCCGCACCGATCCCCCCGGTCGTGCCGGTAATCAGGGCTACCTTGTTTTCATACCTGTTCATGCGATCTCCCTCGATGAATTCTTGTTTTGGGCTAATACTGAAATGGTCAGACAGGCAGCGGACCGTCTACAAGTGCATCGACCTGATCCTTGCGGACCTGCTTAACCTGGACGGGTGCGCCGTTCATGATGTCTTCGCCCATCATCAGCCCTTCGCTATCGAAGCGGATCAGCGTGAAATTGGGCCAGCGGGCAAGATACAGCCCTTCCGGATCAACCGGCTCGCTATGCTTGGTGAGATAGACGCCAGGATAGATCGCGCTCAAGATGCCGGAAATGCAGATCCCCTGTTCATCGAACAGGATGCGTTCTTCATCCAGCGGGCCGACCATGCGCACACCCATGGCAACCACCCCTTCATACATCGCGCGGGTGCCCGCCAGATCGTTGATCGATCCCATATTGCTATCCGGTGTCATAAACGGGTGGCCATCGAAAGTGTATCTGATCGGGCCTTGTGACATCGTGGCCATCACCATTTCGACATCATTGATGACTTCGCCCCACCAGTGATCGCGATAGGTCGATAACCACGCCTTGCGCTGCGGGTCGCTCTGCTGCGCAATGCGTTGCTCCAGTCGTGAAAGGTATTCCCGCGCGGTGGATAATTTCGGCATCCGCTCTCTCCTGATGCTGCCTTTTTTGACAGCTTTGGTTTCGGTTACCCACCCGCTGTGGCCCCGGTCCCTTCCGTCGGACAGGTTGGCTTCAGGCGCGGATAGCCCCCATAAAAAAGTCACTATACTCAGCGCGCAATGCCAGTGTGTCTTCGTCGGGCTTGTCCGCGCCGGTATAGCGGCGAAACATCGGCCCTAACGACAGGCATCCGCTGACCAGAACAACCGCCAGAAAGTGCACCGATTCCGGTGTTGCACTTGCCGCGATGACGCCCGCTTCCTGCCCCTTGCTCAAGCGTTCGCCCAGCTTCTCGCGGAATTCCTCCCTTGCGCGCTGCACATGACGGCTGAACCGTACCTGCGCGCCTGAATGCAGACCCTGATCGATTGTCAGGGTCGATGCGAAGGGGTTTTCCCGGAATATATCGAACAGTTTTTTGAAGGAGGCGCGCTGGCTGCCTTCCGGCGTCAGGGCCTGATAATCCAACGCGCACAGCAGTTCGTAGTTGCGGCACGCAATGCTCGACAGCATCTCGCTATAGAGATCGTCCTTACCGTTGAAATAGTGATAGATCAGCTGCTTGCTGATACCCGCAACGCGCGCGATATCTTCGATCTTGGCACCATCAAGCCCGTGCGTCCCGAACTCTTGTTCAGCCGCCAGCAATATCCGCTCTATGGTTTGCGCAGAATTGCGTGGTTTTTCGCCTGCACGCTCTGTTTCAAAATCGGTCATTCAATCAACCAGCAGCGCACGCCATAGAACCAGAGCAGCCTGAATGCTCATACCAGATACTTACGCGACGCCGCGATATACGCGCTGAGCGATACGCCAGCCACCGTCTCCGCAGATCAATTGATCGGCATAGGTTCCGGCAGTGCGCATCGGCTGATCCATGCCAGGTACATGCACGATCGCGTGCGTGTAACAATGCGTAGCCGCACCGCTCTTGGTAGGCTCGATCACAACGTTGGAAATATAGTGCAGCGTTTCACCACAATTTGCCAGCATCGCCATCAGGCCGCCGACAAGTTCCGCCCGGGAATCGAAGCTGCCTATCGGCTCTCCATATTCTGCCTTGGCGTCGGCTGTAAAACAGCTCGCCAGCATCGCCGCGTCCCTTGCGTCAGCAGCTGTGGCATAACGTATGAGAAGCGCCTCGATAGCCTGTCGATCCTGAACCGACAGCGCCCCAGCGATGCCTGCGCTTTCACCAGCCACCTAGCGCACTCTCTTCGGGCTGGCGAAAGACACTCTTCATATCGAAGAATACGCGCATCTTCTTGATCCTCGCCGCGTCATCGAATGTATAGTGCACGACATGCGCCAGCGGATGCGGGTCAAGTCCGTCCTTCTCCAGCACCATTGCGGAATGTTCGATCGCTTCGTTGCCCACAACAATGCGTTCTTTCGGATCGCGCAGGATACGCACCCCGTTATCGAATGTGCTGCGAAAGAATTCTTCCATTCCGGATTTACCACCGCCTCGCGGCAACCCGGCAGGATCCTCGATCTCGCAATCGTCGGCCAGCAGTGCCAGCCGTTTGTCGATATCGGGATGATCGTAAGTATCCTGAAACGCGGTCAAGGTATTGAGAATCTGTTCCCGCGTAACAGTCGCCGGCACTTGCTCATGAACGGCCCTGATAAAGCCGCCGATCGTGAATTCTGACGCTGCATCCAGCGCCAGCCCTGCATCCGACATAATGTTCTCCTGGTCAGGCGATGACAGCTGCTTGGCGCAGCCAGCTCGTCCATTGCTGACACTGTGACAAATGTGCCGCGCCAGAGCAACGGAAACTGCCCAACGGTCCGTCAACTACGCGGCCAGGGACTGCAGCAAGCGTGCGGATGGGCGCTGCCCCTTACATCTCGTCTCCTCAGGGCATTTGCCATTCGCTCCAACACCATGGCTCGACAAAAGTGCGAATTGATGGCCTAGTGGCGATCAGTCAGCGCAAAAGCGCGGCCAGCCTACTGGCACTCCGGGAGAGTATCGATGCCTTACAGAGTTGATGTTCCGCAAGACAGCGAACCACTGGTTCATATCCTTAACCACCTTGGCAGCGACAAACTGGTGGATGCCCGCCAGCGCATGTTCCGCACCATTTATGACGCGCCTGAAACCACGCTGACCGCGCGCGAACGCGAAGGCATGCGTATCCTGGGCGCGGCACGCACCAATTGCCCGATTTGCGCTGGCATGCGTCTGTGGCGGGACTGGCCAGGCTTTTCCGGTGAAGAGATCGCGGAAGAATTC
>MDTG01299590.1_pt1 | contig 13536 bp, 16 predicted proteins | sample 811421 | NCBI WGS metagenome assembly MDTG01 (sample SAMN05326645, study PRJNA326480) | marine metagenome | isolation source: seawater | place: Pacific Ocean: South East | collected 2011 | reverse complement strand
CCTGCTGCTGTATATATTTTGTTGTCACACGTCAAAAGAAAGTCTATTAAGCATATAGCTTAATGGATAATGTTTTTTTAAATACTTACGCTAAAATCCCAAGTTTAAATGTTTCACGTGAAACTTGTAATGAGTTAGAAACACTAATTTCAATGATTTTAAAAAAAAATAAAGAAATTAACTTAATTAGTAAAAGAATTTGTGAAAAAGAGGCCATTAGAGAGAGACACATAATAGATTCAGCACAAATCATTGATATTATTGATTTAAATAGTAACACAACCTGTGATTTAGGAACAGGAGGGGGAATGCCGGGTCTAATTGTAGCTATAGTGATGAAAAATTTAAAAAATAATATGAAAATTAAATTATATGAGAAAAGTTATCATAAATGTGTTTTTTTAAAAGAAGTCTCAAAAAAATTGGAATTGAACACAGAGATTATTCAAAAAGATATTTTTGCGGTTAAGAATATAGAAACAGGAACAATAATGTCCAGAGCTTTTAAACCAATGCCAGTAATACTCGATTTAGTTAATGAGAATTTTAAGAAATATAAAAATATAATTTTTTTTATGGGTAAAACTGGAAGAAAAATATTAAATGAAACTCTAAATAATTGGGATTTAGATTATGATGAAAAAAAAAGTTTAACAAATAAAAATTCATTTATTTTAAATATTAAAAAAATTAGAAAAAAAATTTCATGAAAATAATCTCAATAATTAATCAAAAGGGTGGGGTAGGAAAAACCACAACAGTTATTAATTTAGCATCTGCTTTATCTCAACAAGATAAAAAAATTTTAGTAATTGATCTTGATCCCCAAGGAAACGCTACTACAGGTTTAGGTTTATCTAATACAGAACAGTCAGAGCAAACTATTTATGGAATTCTCAATGGTACTACTTCTATTTCTAATGTGATTAAGAAAACAAAGTTTCAAAATCTTGATTTGATCACTTCCAACGTTGATCTATCAGGATTAGAAGTTGAGACTGCAGGAGACAATGATAGAGCATTTTTATTAAAGGCTAAATTAACCGCTTATTTAAATGATTCTAGAGCATTATATGATTATATCCTTATTGATTGTCCACCTTCATTAAGTCTATTAACCGTTATGGCTTTAGTTTCATCAAATTCACTACTGGTCCCATTACAAACCGAATTTTTCGCCTTAGAAGGCCTGACACAATTAATGAAGACTATAGAAAGAATTAAAGTTAATTTAAATCCTAATCTTGAAATACAAGGAATACTTTTAACAATGTATGACAGAAGAAATAAATTATCTTCGCAAGTTGAACAGGAGGCCAGGGATTACTTTAAAGAAAAAGTTTATCAAACAGTTATACCACGAAATGTGAGATTATCAGAAGCGCCGTCTCATGGTGTTCCAGTTTTAATATATGATAAGAATTGCCCTGGAAGTAAGTCATATTATAATTTCACTGATGAATTTATTAATCAAGAAAACAATGTTGGGAGCGCTGCTTAATGAATAAGATTAAAAAAGGTTTAGGTAGAGGTTTGTCCTCTCTTATTGGTGAAACAAAAGTTGAAGTTAAAACAAATAAAATATCATTGAGTGAAATAGTCCCTAATAAAAAGCAACCTAGAAAAGATTTTGATGAGGAAAATTTAAATGATTTAGCAAATTCTATAAAAGAGAGAGGAGTTATTCAGCCAATTATAGTAAGAAAATCGAGTCTAGAAGACTCTAAATATGAAATTATAGCTGGAGAGAGAAGATGGCTAGCAGCACAAAGGGCAGGTCTACATGATATTCCTGTTGTTCTTACAGATGCCGATGATCTGAAATCTCTTGAATTTGCTATTGTTGAAAATGTCCAACGTCACGATTTAAACCCTTTAGAGGAAGCTCAAGGTTACAAAAGACTTATTAATGAATTTTCTTACGATCAAGATAAAGTATCTAAATTTATTGGTAAAAGCAGAAGTTATATAACTAATTCCCTTAGATTATTGAGTTTACCTAATGATGTTTTAAAATTAATTGAAGAAAAAAAAATAAGTGCTGGACATGCAAAGATTTTGGTGGGTCTTGATAATGCATCTTTCATTGCAAATAAGATCATTGAAAAAAAAATGTCTGTAAGACAAGTTGAAAATTTTGTTAAAATTTTTAGAAAAAAAAATAATTTTTTAAAAAGAAGCGACTCTAATATCAAATCATTAGAAGACTCAATAATGGATAAAATTGGCCTTAAAGTAATGATTAAAAATAAAACAAATAACAAAGGCTCTATTACTATTGAATATAAGGATTTAGATCAACTTAACAAAATTATTGAGATAATTAAGTCTAACTATTAACTCGTGTATTTCTAAGAATAAAATCAAAAAGTATATTTAATGAGTTTTGTGAATTTTTTTTTATCAATAATTCGATTTGATTAATTTCAGATATTAACTTAAGAGCTTTATCTATACTCCAATTTTTAATCTGTTGTTTTACAATTTCTTTTTCTTTCCAAAATATTGGCGGTTTATAAGATGAGATTATTGTATCAATATTATTATCAACTTCTTTTTGGGTTGTAAGTTTTAAAAGTCTTTTTGCTTTCATCAAAAAAGTTCTTACAATTATGATAGCATCTTCGTTTGTAAAATTATTTTCGTTAAGAATATGAGTTGTTTTGTTGTGATTTTTAGCGAGGCAATTATCAACGAGGTCAGAAATACTATAATTTTCGTTTAGGTTTGTGAGTTTAATTACATCACTTATTTCAATTTTCTTTTTATTTAAGATAAAACTCTCAATTTTTTTCAATTCATTTTTTAAGTTTTCTCTATTTTCATTAGCTCTATTAATTAACAAATTAATTATTTCTTGAGACACTGGTATTTTTTTTTCATTAAAAAAGGATCTTGCTATCATTGCAAGAGTTTGGGTATTGTCTCCATAAAATGGAACACAAATTAGATTTTTATCTTTTTCAAAAAGATTTCTTAATTTCGATTTTTTTTCTAAGATATCGCTAATTAAAATAAGTGTAATACCCTCTATATTTTTTTCTAGTACACTCTCCATTTCTTTTACTATCTTGTCTGATACTTCATTAATTATGATAAGTTTCTCCTTTTCAAAGAAAGATTGAGATTGAAGATTGTTATAAAAATTTTCTAGATTAGAAAATATTTCTTTCTCAGAGTATTTAAATGTGTTTTCTTTAAAATTTTTTGAAAACTTTCTTTCTATTATCTCTTTTTTTTGACCATCGTTTTTCCCATAAAATAAGTAAATTTTATTTTTTAACAGTTTTTTTTCAATTTCAAATGCTTTAATTATCATCTATATATTTGAAAGGTAACCTAATACATTCTCAATAATTTTATTTATTAATAACTCCTCAACTTCTTTTTGGTATTGAGAAAGTTGAAATTTGTCATCTCTATTTTTATAATTTATATTTTGACTGAATTTTTTATTGTGAGTTTTCCCATTTATTTCATCATATACAGTAATATTAAGTATGATTTTTAATTCATAAAGATTTGGATTTCCTTTAGTGTCTTTTGATTTAACTGTAATTTTTTTCTTACTTTCAATTTTAATTTTTAGTTGATTTGCAATATCATTATTTGAAAAAGTTTTTAAATTTCTTGAAAATTCGTTATTTAAAGGTGTATTTTCTTTTTGAATTTCTCCAATAGAAAAATTTATATTTTTTGATGAATAAATCGGTTTGTATCCACAGCTAAGCAAAAAAATAAAAATTATTAAGCTAAATTTTTTCATATAATTAAATTTATCAACTTATTTTTGATATATATACTTTTTTTAATCTTATTATTATCTATGAATTTTTTAATCTTTTCGTTAGTTTGTAGTATTTCCAATAATTCCTTCTCATCAATTTCGTTATCAATTGTCAGTAAATCTCTTTTTTTCCCATTCACTTGAATCACTATTTTAAAAGTATTTTCTTTGAGAAATTCTTCATTAATCGTTGGCCATTCATTCCTATCTTTTATTTGTAATTCTTCCAAACATTCTTCTGTTATATGAGGAATAATAGGTAAGAAAACTTTTAATATTTTTGAGTAATTATCTAAAAATTCCTCTTTGTTATTTTGATCTTCAATAGATTTTGAGAGAAAATTATATGTCTCATGTAAATTTGCAATAATTACATTGTAATGAAAATTTTCTAAATTTTTTGTTATTTTACTCATTATGTTATTAGTAAACGAATTAATATTTTCTAAATCCTTTATCTTAGTTTTATTATTATATTTATGACTAGTTATTTTTTTATGTAATATCCAAAATTTTTGGATAAATTTGTAAGCCGAAATCATTCCCTGCTCTGACCACTGAATATCTTTTTCAGGTGGACTGTCTGAAAGGATGAATAATCTTACAGCATCTGCACCATAATTTTCTATCATTGTTTGGGGATCAATTGTGTTTTTTTTTGATTTTGACATTGACTCACTTGGACCAACATTGATTTGAACATTAGGTTTTTCTTTTAAAAAATAATTTTTTCCATCGTTAGTTTCAACTTCATCAGGAGAAAACCAATTGTTTTTATTATCTTTATAAGTCTCGTGACAAACCATACCTTGAGTAAATAATCCTTCAAATGGTTCAAGATTAATAAATTTTTCTTTTTTTTCACCTAAGGCACGCATAAAAAATCTAGAATATAATAAGTGTAAAATTGCATGTTCAACACCGCCAATGTATTGATCAACTGGCATCCAATAAGAGATTTCATCCAGATCGAATCCTTTTTCAGCATCATTTGGAGAACAAAATCTTAAATAATACCATGATGAGTCAACAAATGTATCTAATGTATCTGTTTCTCTTACGCATTTTTCACCATTTATATTAATATTTTTCCATTCGCTTTGATGATCTAGTGGGTTACCTTTTACTTTCAAGTTAACATTTTCTGGCAATTTTACAGGTAAATCTTTTAAGGGAATTTTAATTACTTCGCCACTATTGTTGTAGGCTACTGGTATAGGACATCCCCAGTATCTTTGTCGTGAAACTCCCCAATCTTTTAACCTAAAATTGATCTTTTTTTTTCCAAGATTTTTTTTTTCCAAAATCTTTATAGTTTCTATAATTGATTCATCAGGACACTTTAAACCGTCTAAAAAATTTGAGTTAAATATTTTACCAGGGCCTGTGTAGGCTTCATTTTTGACTGTAAAATTTTTATCCTCGTCAGGAGGACAAACAACAGGCTTAACATTAAGTTTATATTTTAATGCAAAATCAAGATCTCTTTGATCATGGGCGGGACAGCCAAAAACTGCTCCAAATCCATAGTCCATCAATACGAAATTAGCAAAGTAAACTGGAACTTTTATACTTTTGTCTAATGGATTGATGGCAACTATATCTGTTTTAAAACCAATTTTTTCAGCTCGAGCTATAGACTCCTCAGTAGTTCCTGTTTTGCTGCATTCTTCTTTAAATTTTAAAAACTCTTTGTCTTCTCTAAAAAATTCTGAAATGGGGTGATCAACTGATAGTGCTAAAAATGAAAATCCAAAAAGAGTATCCGGTCTTGTCGTAAAACATTTTATTTTTTTTACAGGTAAGTTTGTTTCAATTTCAAAATCTATTTCACAACCAAAAGATTTACCAATCCAATTTTTTTGCATTGTTTTTACTTTATTTGGCCATTTTTCCAAATTATCCAAACTATCTAATAAATCAGCTGAAAATTTAGAAATATTAAAAAACCATTGGTTAAGCTTTTTTCTCTCTACAGGAACTCCAGATCGCCATCCTTTTCCATCAATAACCTGCTCATTTGCTAGTACAGTCTCATCTACAGGATCCCAATTTACATAATTTTCTTTTCTATAAACCAAACCTTTATCAAATAATTCCAGAAAGAAAGCTTGTTGATGTTTATAATATTCTTCAGAACAAGTTGAGATTTCTCTAGACCAATCAATTGAGAGTCCAAGTTGTTTTAATTGTGACTTCATTGAAGCTATATTTTTTTCAGTCCAAATTTTTGGATCAAGATTATTTTGTTTTGCTGCATTTTCAGCCGGCATACCAAATGAGTCCCAACCCATAGGATGTAAAACATTAAAACCTTTCATCATTTTATACCGAGCTAAAACATCACCAATAGTATAATTCCTTACATGACCCATATGTATTTTACCAGAAGGGTAAGGAAACATTTCCAAGCAATAGAATTTTTTTTTATTTTTATCTATTTTTGATTTAAAAATGTTATTTTTGTTCCAATAACTTTGCCATTTTTTTTCAATTATTTTAAAATTATATCTTTCCACAAAAAATATTTAAAAATTAATCATCTTGATTTGCAGTTATCAGTAAGCAATTTTATTTTACTATTGACCCTTTTCTTCTGAACCACGCGGAACTTTTTTGCGCCTTTCTTTAACTCTTTCATTAATTTTATTTTTTTCTAAAAATGCTGCCTTTTTTAATATTGCTAGTTTAATTTCATTAGCAATTTTTGATTGAATTAGGTTTACGCTACAGTTATTTGTATTTTGAATACAAATTCTTTCATGTACATTAATTTTTAAAGCATCAGATCTAATTTCATTTGTTAAAAATCTTACTGTTATTTTAAGATCTCTTTTATTGGTATTTTGGTTAGAACTATTTCCACTAAACCAATCAGTTATAATTATTCCACCAGAGTAACTTGCATTTATCAAAGGAACAAAGTCTAAAGTTTCTACTGAAGCTCTCCATAATTCATTAGCAGAAGCAAAGTCAAAAGTACCCCCTTTATTTTTTCCAATACCAAAACGAACACCTCTTCCTTCTTCAATATTTTTTTGAACTCTTTCTTTGACATTGACTGGAGTATCTTTAACGTCAGCTCTTTTATAAATTCCACATCCATTTAAAAAAATTAAAGTTATTAGAGAAAAGATGTATATTCGCTTATTATTAATCATTTTTAAGTATTACTATTAGATAAAGCAAAAAAACATTAGATTGTAAAAATATCAATAAAATAATGAATTTTTGTGTTGTAAAAATATCACAAGAGACAAAAAAAAGCTAATTTATTCAGAATTTTTGAAGGTTTGAGGCCATTATTTGCTAAAACCCACCCATTCATATGAATAACAATAAAGGAGATTAATATGATTAACTTAAAAAAAGTGGGTCTTACAGCTCTAGCAGGTTCGTTAGTAGCAGTAAGTGCTCAAGCTGGTGAAATGTCTGTTTCAGGTGGTGCGAACTTAACGTACGTAACTGGTAAATCAGGTGATAATTCAGCTCAATCTTTAGGTTCAGACAAAGACGTTAAGTTCTCTGGAAGTGGTGAATTAGATAATGGTTGGACATTTTCTGTACACACTACATCAAAAGATGACTTAACAGTTTCATCTACTGCAACTACAATTACTATGGGATCTATGGGTACTATAGGAATGGGTTCAGGTGGTGGTACGAACATTAATGGTGCGTACGATGAGCCTACACCAATGGCATATGAGGAAATCTCAGATGGCGGTCAAGGTCAATCAGCAGCTAATTACGTAGGTAATTTTGCTGATGACAATGCATTGGTTTATAGCTTACCAGCAATGGAAATGATGGGTGCAACTATCAACATGGGTGTTGAGTATTCATTACAAGCCGACGGTTCTGCGACAGCAGCTGACGGTGGTACTATTGCTAGATCAAACACTTACGGAAATGGTTATGGTGTTGGTGTAACTGTTGGTTACGATGCATTAACAATTGGTGCATATGTTGCTGAGAGAGAAAATAAAAACCAAGACAATACAGCTGATGTATCTGACGAATTTAATGGAACATGGTTTGCTACATACAACTTTGGTCCAGTATCAATCGGATATTCAAAAGCTGTTGTTGAAAGTGGTTTAACATCTTCTTCAGCTGAACACACAACTACAAATCCAAAAACTGTAGGTACTTCAGGTGGTTCAATTGAATCTGAATCAATGTCAATTGCGTTTAACGTAAATGATAACTTATCAATCTCTTATGGTGAAACTACTGAGACATATGACTCTCAAGACCATAACAGTTCTGGTACAGCTACTGAAGACGTTGATCAAGATATCGAGTCATTACAGGTTGCGTACTCAATGGGTTCTATGTCAATCAAGGCATATACTACTGAGACTACAAACCCTAACTATGATGCAGATGCTAACAAACAAGTGTCAAATGAAATTGCACTTGGTTTAGCATTCTAAATTTATAGTAAGTTTAATTATTTAAAACGGCCTAAGTTTCTTAGGCCGTTTTTTTTTATCCAAGATATTCCAGCAAATCCAACTACTTTTGTACATTTAAGTTTTTTAATATTTTTTTGGTTAATTCCTCCTAATGCAATAGTTTTTTTATTAGTAAGTAGGATGAGATTATTAAATTTTATAATATCTAAATAATTTTTATTTTTGGGGTTATAAAATATTGGTGAAATGAAAATTTCTTCACATCCTTGTTTTTCTTTAATTTTTAACTCAGAAAAATTATGAGCTGAACCAATTAGTTTAAAATTTTTCTTTCCGTTAATATTTCTATATTTTAGGGATCTATTAAAAGAAGGTAAATATAGACCATCTAAATTGTATTTTAAGGCTAAATCTAGATTATTTGAAATAAATAGTTTTCTTCTATTTGTTTTGCAAAAATAACTAATTTCTTTTATGGTTTTTTCAACTTCTGTTTGATGATAGTTTCTGTAAATAATATTTATATTTTTGTTTAAATTAAAAATTTCATCTTTGTTAAAATTGTCTATAAAATAATAAATATTATAATTATGAGTCATAAAATTATTCAAAATTTTAATCTATTAAGAAAAGAGATAGTTTCAAAGAATAAAAATGTCAAAATTATTGCAGTAACAAAAACGTTCCCAATTGAAACCATAATGCCTTTGATTGAATATGGCCATTCACATTTTGGAGAAAATAAAGTTCAGGAAGCTGTCTCTAAATGGCAAAATATAAAGTCTAATTATAAAGATATTAAGTTGCATTTAATAGGAAAGTTGCAAACTAATAAAGTTAAATATATTTTACCTCTATTTGATTATATACATTCTTTGGATAATTTAAAATTAGCTGAAAAAATAAATAAAGAACAAGAAAAAAAAAATTTCAAACCCCAAATTTTTGTTCAGGTTAATATTGGAAACGAAACACAAAAAAATGGAATTAATATTGATCAATTAGAAATTTTTCTTTCACAATGTAAAAAAAATTTTAAATTAAATATAATTGGTCTAATGTGTATTCCGCCAGATAATGATAATACAGAAATATATTTTAAGGAAATGCAAAATCTATGTGAAAAATTTCAACTTTCTCAGTTGAGCATGGGTATGTCGAACGATTATAATTTAGCAATTAAAAATGGTGCTACTTTTGTCAGAGTAGGATCAAAAATTTTTGGTAATCGATCTACTTAATTTTAATTCTAGTACTTCTTTTTAAAAGTTTAATTAAAACTAAAAAATCTTGAAGTTTAATCGCTATACATCCAGCTGTTGGTTTATAATCTTTTGTGAGGTGGATAAATATTGCACTTCCTTTGCCAACTTTTGGTTTTTTAAAGTTATATTTAATAGGGATTAAAAAATCATATTTTTTGTCTGAGCGAAACATTTTTTCATATTTAATTTTTTTATTAATTTTGATTAGTTTATTGTATTTTTCTTGATTATTAACATCATGACACCAACCCATATTTTTTTTGATTGGTATACATTTAAGCATTGTCTCAGGTTTTTTGAATTTATCATTTCGGTAGTATAATTTTTCTAATTCAAAAATCCCTTTAGGTGTCTTTTTATCTCCCTCTCTTTTATTAGATGTTAGACCGTTTTTCCCCACCGAACATTTGAACTTAAAACCCTCAAAATCAAGAGTATCTTTATTTTTTAATTTAATTATCATATTCTTTGATTAATGAAACTTACAAAAATTATATTTTATGATTGCTTTGATTTATATAAAATTTTTAAGGAATTAAATAATTTTTTTGAATTTGAGTTAGAGAGCGTAAATAATGAAAAAAATCTTAAAATAATCACTGAGGGAACAGATAATTTTTTAATTATCTCAAATAATTTAATTTCTAATTATCAAAATCAATTAATTATCGATATTAAACCAATAAAAATACAAGAACTTATTGAAAAAATAGATATTGAAATTTTAAAGAATAATTATTCTCAAAAATCAAATATTAAAGTAGGTAAGTATTCACTCAATTTAAATTCTCGAGAAATATCGTTAGAAAAAAAGACATTAAAATTAACTGAGCAAGAAATTAAAATGATTTTATATCTAATTGAATCTAAGAATCCTGTAACTATAAATGAATTACAATCTAAAATTTGGAATTATGCATCTACTCTAGAAACTCATACAGTTGAGACACATATTCACAGATTAAGAAAAAAAATCTTGGATTTATTTGATGATCAAAGCTTTATATTAAGTACAAAAAATGGATATTTAATAAATTGAAAAAAAAAAATAAAATCGCAAAAAATTTATTTACAAGTAAATATAAACCCAGAATTGTAAAAGCAAAAAAAGGAAAAGGAAGTTTTAAAAGACAAAAAGAAAAAATTAAAGTCTAGCACCAATTTGTTGAATAACTTTTGATGACATTTCTGTACCTTTCTCTAAACATTCCTTTTTAGAGAGATTGTTTATATAACCATGTAAAAATCCTGATGCGAATAGGTCACCAGCCCCAGTAAGATCTTTTATCATAAGATTTCTTTTTGCTTCAACCTCAATTACCTCATCTCTTGTAATAGAAATAGCTCCTTTATTTCCTCTTGTTACGACCAGGAGTTTATTAATTTGTTGACCAAATTTTATAACCTCATCAAAATTTTTGACATCAATTAATGACATTATTTCTTGCTCGTTAGCAAAAGTAATATCCAATTTATTTTTAACTAAATTTAAAAAATGAGATTTGTGTCGATCAACGCAAAATTTATCTGATAAAGACATAGCAATTTTATTTGCAATTTTAATTGCTTTATCAAAGGCTTTTTTTGGATCTCCCTCATCCCATAGATAACCCTCTAAAAAAACAATTTCACTTGTCTTAACTACTTCAGCACTAATATCATTTTCATTTATTTTTCCTGCAGTTCCCAAAAAAGTGCACATTGTTCGTTCAGAGTCTGGAGTAATTAATATCAGACAAGTGCCTGTTGGGAGATCCTCTTTCTTTTTTTTATAAAAGTATTCAACATTTTCCTTTTTAAGACCACTTTCATATTTTTTTCCAAAATCATCATTGGAAATTTTTCCTATAAAACCAACCTCATTACCTAATTGAGATAAGCCAACTATTGAATTAGCTACAGATCCTCCAGAAATTGTTTTTTCTATTTTTAAATTAGATAATAAGTTATTAAATTCATTTTTATCAAATATTAATTTCATATTACTTTTGATTAAGTTATTTTGGGATAAGAAATTCTCATCTACTTTACAAACCACATCTATAATCGCGTTACCTATTCCTAAGATTTTCATTTTAAGCTTTAATGGTTTTTACAGGTTTTTTTCTATTAGGATAACAAGTGGTGCAAATTTTACAAGTTAATCCATAACAATCTCTTGCTTTACAATATTCTCTGCCATAATAAATTATTTGTAGATGAAGTTTATTCCAGCTATTTTTAGGAAATAATCGTTTCAAATCCTTTTCAGTTTGAAAAACATTTTTACCATTAGTTAATCCCCACCTTTGTGCAAGACGATGTATATGTGTATCAATAGCAAAAGCAGGATAACCAAATCCTTGAGACATCACAACACTAGCTGTCTTATGTCCTACACCAGGTAGTTTTTCCAGTTCTTCAAATGTTTTCGGGACTTTGCCATTATGTTTATCAATAAGAATTTTAGATAATTTATAAATGCTTTTGGCCTTTATTCTAAAGATACCAATTTTTTTTATTAGTTTTTCAATTTTTTTTCTTCCTAATTTTACAAAATGCTTTGGTACATGATATTTGGGATAAATATTTTTAGTTACATTATTTACATTAACATCTGTACATTGTGCAGAAAGTAATACTGAAATTAATAATGTAAAAACATTTCTACTTTTTAAAGGTACTTTAATAGTTGGGTAAATCTTATTAAGAATTTTTGAAATTTTTTTTGCTCTTTGAATTTCATTCATTACTTAAAATTCATGAGATCTCTCATAGAATAAAGACCTGGTTTTTTTGATATTAACCATTTCGCAGCTGATAAAGCTCCTTCTGAATATAAAGCTCTATCAAAAGCTTCATGATTCAATGTTATTATCTCTTTTCCACTAGAAAATTTTACCTCATGTTCCCCAATAATTTCACCCTTCCTCAGTGAATTAAAATTTATTTTATTTCCATATGCAAAAGTTTTTTTGTTAAGGTATTTTTTTCCAATTAAAGAATAGAAATTTTTTTTCTTCCCAACTGCTATTCCTTTGCCTAACATCAATGCTGTTCCAGAAGGATAATCTTTTTTGTGTTTATGATGCACTTCATAAATTTTACTTAAAAAATTTTTTCCAAGAGAACTAGAAGCAATTTCTGTTAAATACATAAGTAAATTTATCCCAAGGCTCATATTTCCAGCTTTTAAAATTGGTATTTTTTTTGAAAATTTTTTAATCTTTTCTTCTTCTTTTTTATTAAATCCAGTTGTACCTACGACTACTCTTTTTTTTAATTTTGATGCTATTTTAAGAACTTGAAGAGTACATTTTGGAACTGTAAAATCTATTATTAAATTAGATTTTTTAAAAGCTTGTTCAGTATTTAAATCTATTTTAATTCCATTTATTTTTTTATTTATTTTTTTATTTTCTGTAATAGTTACTAATTTGAAATTTTTATCTAAATTTACTGATTTTATAATTTGCTGGCCCATTCGCCCCATGCATCCAGTAACAGCTAGGTTTATTTTTTTCATTAAAATATAAGATATGAAATTATCACAATTGATACAACTATTATTGACCAAACCACTAAATTTTTAAAAAATTGCTTCTTTTCTGAATTGGATCTTAAATATCCTGGTAGAACTAAAATTAAAACTAAAATTAGAAATATTGCTGGAACTATTTGTTCTAGACCCATTTTTTAATTTTTCCAAAAATCTTTTGCTTTTTGAAAAAATTTCTTAATGCTTGGGTTAGATTTATCATTTTCAATTTCTCTAAATTTCTCTAGCAATTCTTTTTGCTCTTTATTTAAAAAAACTGGAACCTCGGTTTTAACTTGAACATATAGATCTCCGTAATCACCTCTGCGCATGAAAGGCATGCCTTTACCCTTTAATCTAAATTGTTTTCCATCTTGAGTACCACCAGGGATTTTAATTTTTGCTTTTTTCCCATCTATTGTTGGTATTTCAATTGTCGTACCAAGTGCAGCATCAGCTATTGAGATTGGAAATTCAAAAAATAAATTTACATCTGATCTTTTAAATAATTCATGAGATTTAATATTAATAAATAAATATAAATCT
>MDTG01206198.1_pt1 | contig 13537 bp, 11 predicted proteins | sample 811421 | NCBI WGS metagenome assembly MDTG01 (sample SAMN05326645, study PRJNA326480) | marine metagenome | isolation source: seawater | place: Pacific Ocean: South East | collected 2011 | reverse complement strand
TTGAGCCTCTATGCAGGCGTCCTCGTGCCGTATGCCGGGATGTTCGTTCCGATCGCACTCTGGCTTTCGAACCGTCAGAATCCCCAGGCGGAGATGCATGGCAAGGAAGTCGCCAACTGGCTCATCTTTCTCACCATCGGCCTGATTGTTTCCGTGGCGCTTTCGTTCCTGATCATCGGTCTCATTCCGTTGGCCATCCTCATCATCATGTCGTTGATCTGCCCGGTGTTCGGTGCGATCAAGGCATCTCGTGGCGAACCGTATCGCTATCCGGTCTTCTTCAGGCTGATCAAGTGACGGCCGAGTCGAAAGGGATTCATGGCGATCCCATCTCGGAATCGGCTCCGGCGCTCCTGACCCATCCCCGGGATCGGGATCGCCTGATTCGAATGCAGGGGACGCCGCTGGTACCGCAACTGGTGGAGATGGTGTCGGAGAGGTTCTTCGAGCGATCGACGAGGCTCGACCTGCTTCGAAACGCGGTGCAGGTCGGTCCGAGACAATATCCCGATCTCGAGCGTCGTCTCGAACGTCTCTGCAATCGACTGGGGATGGCGGACAAGCCGGATTTCTACGTTTCGCCCGACGCGAATTGCAATGCATGGGTGAGCGGAGTCCGGAAGCATCAGATCGTGGCCACCTCCGGTCTTCTGGATTACATGACAGAGAATGAAGTCGACTTCATCCTTGCCCACGAGCTCGGCCATGCCAGGGCCGAACACATGAAGTGGAAGATGGTGGCGGCGACGCTGACATCGCTGGGACTGGCCGGCATCACGGCGGTCGCCCAGTCGACGACCGGAATGCTGGGTGGCGTGATGCAGGCTGGAAGCCTGGCCGCCGCTCTCGCGGCGACCGCCGCCATCCTCGACTGGAGCCGGGCGGCGGAATTCACCGCCGACCGATACGGCTACCTGGGGATCATGGATCCCGATGTGAGCTGCATGGCCCTTGCGAAACTCATCGCGACTTCGACCACCCTTGCCGGCTCCTTTTCCATCTCCGAGCTGGAGAATCAGGCCGGACGACTCGAGGATCTGGAGACGAGTTCGATGCTCGGCCGTCTCACCCGTCTGTTGAGCATGCTCGAGGAAACGCATCCCATGATTCCTCAACGCACGGTTGCGCTTCGGGAATGGTCCGGATCCAAGGTGGCGAAAGAGGTCGCGGCAGGGAGGACGTTCCAGGCACCTCCCGCACCCGGGCTCCCGGGAACCTCGTCATCTCCCCCGACTCCACCCCCGACTCCACCCCCGATAGCACCGCCGAACTCGAACCTCGCGTGATTCGAGGGGGTGAAACGGCTTCGGGCCAAGGTCCGGCCTGATGTCGGCCCGCACGAATCGAGGCCCCCGGGAGGCGATGGCGTGGTTCATTCAACGGTGGAGGGGGCAGCCTTCCTGGTCACGGGGATCTGCACCTCTCCGTACCGCCAGAACCAGGGAACGAACGGGCTGTTGTAGCCGAGGTACCGCGTCGGGCCATCCGCCTGCCATCCGGACTGCGTGTCGAGCCAGGCCCGCACCCGTGACACGCCCTCCGCATAGTGCTTGGAGGTGTAGGCGCCGCGCACTCCGGTGCTGGCATATGCCCGGGGAGGGACGTCCAGCACCCGCACCACGCCGTCGACTCCGGCGGGACCAAGCTCAGGAGTTCGATAGAGGAACGCCATTCCGGTCATGCGATCGTCATCATCCCCGTCTCCACTCCCGGCATCGTCGTAGCTCATGTCCACCGGGGAGGTCATGGGGATGTCGTTGGAGGTGATGTGACGGAAGAGGGCTCCGAACATGGGACTGGTGCCGGATCCGGTTCCGTCCTCGGTCACGACCGCAGCCCGGTACTCCGGGTACGTCCGGATCTCGACCTCGCCGACCGGCGTCAGTTCCGGCCACCCCTCGGGAAGCGGCGCGGAATCGAAGTACCAGGCTCCACCCGAGTTTCGAACGCACCCCAGGAGGGTCAGGGAGGCCGCCGAGACCGCGAGGAGGCCGAGGCCGGCGGACAGCTTTTGAAACGTTCTGGCTTTGGTCATGGAGTGTTCCTGGGAACGGGAGAAGGCGAGCTCGGCGTTCACTTCCGCACGTGACGGGATGCTTTCACGGTACCGACCCCGGCCGCGCGGGGGTGGTTCGCGAAAATCGGTCGGACTCCCGTCGCCCGGGATTCCCGCCTTAGACCACGTGGTCGCCGCCTTGCTGCGGCCTGTACAACACGTGATCACACATCCATAATGATGGCTCGTCCGAGTCCACCCCGCCCCGCGGAGCCGTCGACCGTGTCCACTGAAAAGCACGAGGTTCATCGCGACGGGATCAAGATCGACGAGGCCACCTTCTCCGAGCTGCGGGAGGCCGCAGAAGCCGGGAAGATCCTCCCCGGGGACATGATCCGCGTGGACGGAAGCGAGCGGGCCACCGCCGCCGCCGGCTTTGCGGGTCTGTCGGATCTCTTCTCCGTCCCTCCCGAATCCGCAGGCGGCGGTCCGGCCCCCGCGGCGAGAACGAGAGTGGCTCCGGGGACGAAGGCACTCTTCGTGCTGGCATGCGGTGGGGGGGTCGTCCTTGCGGGGCTCACCGGACTCTGGAATCTTCCCGAACGCTGGTTCGAGGACCCCGGCGACGTCGCGATCCTTCCGATCCGATGCCTGCTGGTGGTGGTCCTCTGCGTGCTGCTGCGAACCGTGGCGGTGCGAACGAGGAGTCTGGCGATTCCGATCCTCCTTGGGGTGGGGTCGATCTTCCTCGTCCAGATCGTTCCTTCCATCGTCGGAATGTCGGGTGGGAGCGACGACGCGATCGTCCGCAACGGGACCTACGACGACATCTGCCCCGGCCGCACGGTGGAAGCCCTGCTTCGAAGCGAACATGACGAGATCGAGTGGACCTGCTACCTGAACAAGTACGGGCACCGATCCGTGCTCGCGAACTGCATCCCGGTCGGGCAGTCCGAGCCGAGCATGCGACTGGTGTGGACCATCGACGACCAGGAAGGGTTCTGGATCCACTATGCGGAGAAGAGTGGCGTGCCCGTGGATCCCTACGGTCTGCTGCTGGAACTGTGCCGAAGGATGCCTTTGGATTCCGCGGGGGATGCCACGCCCTGATCGGAGTGGCCACCGTTTCGGGCCGCCCGCGACTTCAGCGGCAGGGGACTCATTCGACGAACAGCATCACGAGGTCGAGGCCGTCGACGAGACAGTCCGCGTGAGGTCGCATGGTGGGTCGCTGGAATTTTCCGACGCGAGAAGGAACCCGAGATCCCCGGTGTCGACCACCCCGTCCCGGCAGTCGATGTCCGCCCGGCAGTCCGGGCACCGGGTCGAGAGGGCGTTGCCACCCACGTCGGCGATCACGCAGGAATGATCGCAGCCCTGACTGCAGATCGTGATGGTGTCGGCCCGGCTGATCGACATCAGGGCGCAGGGCGAATGGGCCAGCACTCTCTTCATGCCGAGAATCCTCTCCCGGCGAATCGAACGCGAGTCCGGGCGACGAGTGGCAAAACCTTCGACCCTAGCCGGTGTCTGTTCGTGAACGGAGCGTTGACCGGAGATCGTGGTGGGGTGGTCTTCCGCGCACCATCGGTTCCGAATCTGGAAAAAGACATTCGTCCGGCAACGACTGGGGCCCGATGGCGTACGCTTGGCGATATGAACAAGAAGTCAACCGTCAGCATGATCCTTGCCACGCTCGCCGGAGCCACCCTGATCTCCGGCTGTCGTTCCGAGCCCGCCTCGACGTCCGCTGCGGGGATCGTTCCCCCGGCGTCGGCATCGGTTCGCAGGGATCCTCCGATGTCCGGTCGAGACCCCGCGACTCTGCCGGCCGCTCTTCCCCGGGCGGTGGGCGAAGCGGCGGTCACGGGATGCACCGAGCCGACGATCATCGACACCACCAGGTTCCGACCTCGCATCGACCGGCGAGTCTTCGACGGTGCGGGGGTCCGGCCCGCCAAGTTCCTCCCCGCGCACAAGAAGCCGCCGATCGATCTCCGTCGCCCCGACAACGGTCTCCCCTCCGGATCGATGGAGGCCCGGGCCCGCACTCGTCCCGGGGGGGCCTTTCCCGGGATCACCCAGACTCCCTGGCGACCCCCGGATCCGTCGATCGCGGTGGGGCCGGATCACGTGCTCGAAACCGTCAACATGAAGATCGCGTGGTACGAGAAGGACGGCACCCCGGTCTTCGAGCAGTTCCTCGACGATTCCGGCGACCCCGGTTTCTTCGAGGAGGTGGGCGCCGGCGCCTTCACCTTCGATCCCAAGTGCTTCTACGACCCGCACGTCGATCGCTACGTGGTCCTCGCACTCGAGTACTACGGAGGCGCAGGCGAAGCGTGGATCACGCTTGCGGTCTCGGACGACGACGATCCGGAGGGCATCTGGTTCAAGTACCGCACCTGGGCACTGGTCGAATCCCAGGCCAGTCAGTACTGGGTCGACTATCCCGGCTTCGGGTACGACGAGGACGCCTGGTACGTCACGGGCAACCTCTTCGAACTCAACGACGGCCCCGGTCCCGGTTTCCTCGGCGGGCTCCTCCGCGTGATCGACAAGCAGGGAGCGATGGCGGGGGAGACCGTCGAATGGAAGGACGTCCTCGCCGGAGGAGCCTCCTGGCAGGTGGCCCAGGCCCCCGACGCCGGACAGCCCACCCGGATCATGAGGCAGGCCGCCGGTGACGAGATCGAGGTCGGGAGGATCGCCGATCCGCTCGGTAGTCCGACGATCACGACCGACATCGTCCAGGTCCCGACCATCAACGGCGACAACGACGCCCCGACGCCGGTCGGCGGCGGGCTGTGGATCGTCGACCCGCGAATCATGAACGCGACGATTCGAGAGGACGTGCTCTGGCTCGGCAATCACGGCGAGCGACCGGGAGACGACGACGTGGCTTCCGCGGCCTGGTACGCGATCGACTGCAGCGATCCCGAACCGACCCTGCAGCAGGCCGGAACCATGTCGTTCGCGGACGGCGAGCACGCCTTCTTCCCCGCCCTCGCGGTCAACGGAAGCGGGATCGCGACCCTGGTCTACGGACGATCCGGACCGAATCTGCATCCAGTGCTCGAGGTGACCGGCCGCCTGCCATCCGATCCAGCGGGAGTCATGGGGCTGCCCCAGAGAATCGCGGCCAGCGACACCAGTCCGGTCGATGCCAATGGTCCCGGCGATCTCAATCGGTGGGGCGACTACTTCGATGCCACCGTGGATCCGACCGACGACCGGACCTTCTGGGTGGTCGGCATGTACCAGGACGAGGACGGCTGGGTCACGGAGATCCAGGACGTGGTGGTGGGGCTTCTCGGAGACCTCAACGGGGACGGCATGGTGGACGGAGCCGATCTCGGTCTGATGCTGGTGTCGTTCGGCTCCTCGGATCCCGACGCCGATCTGGATGGGGACGGCATCGTCGGTGGCGCGGACGTCGGCCTCCTGCTGGCGGACTGGACCGGCTGACCCCGGGAACCCCTGTCGCTCAGTGCCCGACGTCACCGGCGAGCCACCCGATGATCCGCTCGGTGTCGGTGAGACTCTCCAGCGCGAGTTCGGCGCCCTCGGCATGAAGTCGCGCGGTATCGAAGATCCCGGTCGCCACGCCGAGGGGGACGGCATCGCCCGCGATCGCGCAGCGGATGTCCCGGGGTGTGTCTCCGATCACCACGGTCCTGGCCGGAGACACCCCGTGTCTCGACCGATGCCCCTCCCTGGCCACGGGGACCAGCTCGTCTCGATGAGAACCATCGTCGGCGAAGGCATTGCATCGAAACATGGAATCGTCGATGCCGGCGCGGCGGATCTTCAAGCGTCCGGTCTCCTCCCAGTTTCCGGTGAGGAGACCGATCTCGAACCGGGCGTCTGGTTCGAGTCCCGCCAGCAGTGGGCCGACACCGGGGCAGAGAGGAAAACCATTCCGCTCATCCGCGATCGCGTCGAGGGCCTTGGCATACGCCCGGCGAAAGGCGGGTTCATGAAGATCGGGGTCGGTGCCCACGCAGTGTCGGGCCACGGCTTCGGCGTAGTTTTCGTGATCGAGCTTCCCTTGGAGGGGGATTCCTTCGAAGCGGAATTCGGTTCCAAGCACCACTCGGGCGGCCGTCTGGTAGGCGCTCACGCCCGCTTCCTGGGTGTCCAGGAGAGTGCCGTCGATGTCGAAGAGGACGAGCACGAGGGGGACGGTCATGGCGATGAGTGGTGCGTGATCAGGAAGTGGAAACCCGACCTGCTGGGTTCGACTTCGAGGGGGTGATGTCTTGGTCCTCGGAGAGGGCCGACCGGATCGAGCGCGCGATGCTCGCGGGATCGAGGTCGACCTCGGCGAGCTGTTCGGTCCTGGATCCCTGGTAGACCCACCCGTCTGGCATGCCGCAGATGGTGACCAGTCTCGAGTCGAGGCCGAGCCGGTTCGCCGCCTCCAGGACCTGGGTCCCGAATCCTCCCTTGATCGAGTGGTCCTCGATCGTGACCACCCTGACGCCGGCACCGAGAAGTTTCCTCAGCAGATCCTCGTCGACGGGCTTCGCGAAGCGGGCGTCATACACGCTCGCCGCGTATTCGTCGCCGAGTTCCTCCCGGACCTCCATGCCGGTGATCGCCATCACGCCGTAGCCCAGGATGGCGACGTCTGGTTCGTTCGCGGTGACCAGGGCTCGGGCCTTGCCGAGTTCGAAGGGGGGACATTCCTGCCCCGTGAACCGCTCGCTGACGTTGTCTCGGGGGTACCGCACCGCCGAGAGTCCGGTCTCGTATCCGGCCATGAACTCCAGGGCCGCGACCAGCGACGGTTCGTCCATGGCGGCGCAGATCGCGGCTTCGGGGAGAGGGGCGAGAATCGAGATGTCGCAAAAACCGTGGTGGACGGCACCATCGCCTCCGACGAATCCGGCTCGGTCAAGGCAGAGTCGGACCGGAAGGCCTTGGAGCGACACCTCCTGGAAGGCCTGGTCGAAGGCCCGCTGGAGGAAGGTCGAGTACACCGCGAAGAACGGCTTCCAGCCGGTCTTGGCGAGCCCTGCCATCATGTCCATCGCGTGGCTCTCGCAGATGCCCGTGTCCCAGGTTCGATCGGGGAATTCCGACATCACAGTGGAGATCCCGGTCCCGTCGGGCATCGCCGCGGTGCAGGCGACGACCTGTCGATCCCGATTCATGAGATCGGACAATGCGTCCCCAAACGCGGAGGTGAAGGACCGCCCCGACTTCCTGATCTCGACCCGGCATCCCTCGGAGACGAGCTCGGGTTCGTCCTCCTCGTCCACGACCTCGAAGGCGCCGGGCGAGTGGAATCTCGTGGCATCGCCTTCGGCGAATCCATAGCCCTTGCCCTTCACGGTCTTGACGTGAAGGACCATCGGGCGATCGAAGTGGGCCGCCTCGTTGAGGAAGTCGACCAGGGTCTTGATGTCGTGCCCGTCCACGGGGCCGACGGTCACCATGTTGAACTTCTCGAACCAGGCGTCCTCGGAGATCATCGCCTTGCTCATCTCGCCCATGCGGTGGTAGAGCTCGGACAGGGTTCCGCCGCCGGGAATGTGACGGGCCAGTTCCTTGGCCGCCTTCTTGAAGCCGCCGTAGGAATTGCTCAGGCGGATTCGATCGAAGTAGGCGGCCACGGCACCCTGAGGCTTGCCGATGGACATGCCGTTGTCGTTGAGCACCACGAGGAACTGTCGTCCCAGGGTGCCGGCGTTGTTGAGGCCCTCCATCGCGAGACCGTTGACGATCGATGCGTCGCCGATCAGGGCCACCGCTCTTCGGCCGTCCTCGGTATCGGGTGACCATCCCTCGCCATTGAGGGTGTCGCCTCTCGCCATCCCGACCGCGGTGGAGATCCCGGTCCCGGCATGCCCGACCGAAAAGAGGTCGTACTCGCTTTCGCGTGGCTCTGGGAAGCCGGACATCCCCGCCCTGGTCCGAAGACCATCGAGCATCGGAAGTCGTCCGGTCAGGAGCTTGTGGGGATAGCACTGATGGCCGACGTCGAAGAGCAGTCGGTCATGCCCGAAATCGAACACGTAGTGCATGGCGATGGTGAGCTCGACCACGCCCAGGTTCGGTGCCAGGTGTCCCCCGCTGCGACGGACCTGCTCACAGATCGCGCGGCGAATCTCGGCGGCGAGATCGTCGAGTCGTTCGATGGGGATCTGCTTCAGATCCCGAGGGGTGCGGATTGAGCCGAGGAGTTCGAAATCCATCCGCGGATGTCCGTGTGCGGTTCGAGAAAGGCCGGTGGAAGGGGGCACCGGTCCAGGGGGGACCCTGCAAGTCTAGCCGCTGCACCCCCCCTCAGAGGACGGTGCCGAGGCTTCTGGACGGATTCGTATGCAGATCCGGGTGGTTTCAAGCCCCGGGGTTGAAACCGGTTCACCGGGTTCGCACGGCGAGTTTGTGGGCCAGGGAGCGCAGTGGATCCGCGGAGCTTCCCAGGCCCTCGAGGGAGCCGATCGCCTCCGATTCCAGCCGCGACACCTCTTGGCGGCTGCCATCAAGGCCCAGAAGGGACGGGTAGGTCCGCTTGCCGGTGGCCAGATCCTTCCCGCCGGTCTTGCCCAGGTGTTCGGTGGACTGGGTCTCGTCGAGGATGTCGTCCACGATCTGGAACATGAGACCGATGGCGGCTCCGTAGCGATCGAGCTCTTCCGGGTCGCCGCCGCCCACGATCGCCCCGACCCGGCAGCTGGCGCGGATGAGGGCGGCGGTCTTGAGTCGATGGACCAGGGCCAGGCGGTCGAGTTCGTTCTCCATGCCGGTGGGAAAACCCCCGACCGTGTCGTGGACCTGCCCCTCGATCATCCGTCGGCAGCCTTCCATGACCGCGGCGGCCACGGCGCCGGGTTCCACGGGACTCGCCAGCGCCGATTCCGTGGCCAGGCACTGGAGGAGATCCCCGACGAGAATGGCCACATCCTCCCCGTAGACCTTGTGGGTGGTCGGTCGCCCACGTCGGAGATCGTCGTCATCCATGGCGGGTAGATCGTCGTGCACGAGGCTGAAGGCATGCACGCACTCGACGGCGACCGCCGCCGGCAGGGCATCATTGATCGCTCCTCCCACCGCGTGGCAGGCTCGAAGAGTGAGGACCGGTCGAAGCCGTTTCCCTCCGCCGAGCAGGGCATAACGCGTCGCCTCATGGAGGAGAGGGGCGAGATCGATGCCGTCGACGAGTTCGGCCAACCCCTTCTCGACGAGTTCGAGCAAATCGGCGTCGTCGAGATTGTCGCGAGGGGTGGAGTCCGGGTCGATGGCCATCCCGGAATGCTACCCCCACCGGTCCCGGTGGCGAAAGGCCTCCTCTCCGATCCCGTATGATCGTCCGCATGTCGATTCTCGATGCATTCCTGGATTTCATGAGTCGCGGCGGATTCGTCCTCTGGCCATTGCTCCTCATGAGCATCCTGACCGTGTCGATCGTCTTCGAACGAGCGATGTTCTGGTGGCGGCTGGACTCCCGGTCGGCCCGGGACCGCTACGAGAGGATCGTGCATGCGGCGCGAAGGGGCGATCGCGAACGTCTCACCGCCCTCGTACAACGCGACCCGTCGCCGTATGCGATCTTCGCCAGGCACCTGTTGGGCGGGGGGAACACCCCCGACGAGGCTTCGGCGGCTATTTCGGCCGAAGAGGTCCGTCCGATCCTCGAGCGTGGGGGGACGCTTCTCTCCACCATCGTGACCGCGGCTCCGATGCTCGGCATCCTTGGGACGGTGGTGGGAATCATCCAGTCCTTCGAACTTCTCGGCGGAGATGCCACGATCACCGACCCGAGCCAGGTCTCCGGGGGCATTGCGGAGGCCCTCATTTCGACCGCCTGCGGGCTGGTGGTCGCCCTCACGGCGTTGTTTCCCTACATGATCTTCAAGGGTCGTCAGGAACGAGCTCTGGGACGTCTCGAAGCGCTCGCCAGCACCCTGGTCTCCACCCCGGGGATGACCCCGAAGTGACGTGGTCCCCGACGCGGGGACGCCCTCGGTTGAACAGGAGCGATCCCGGGCCCGGGGGGTCAATTCTCGGTGTGCGAGAAGTCCCGTGGGTTCTGCATGCCGTCATGAGCGGCGTTGATCCATCGACGCTGGTCGGTGAGATCCCCGATCCCGACGGACTCGGTGTTCCCGGCGAGGTTCACGAGGTTGACGGTCGAGGCCAGGCGTCGGTAGGGGATCGCCTGATCGACGAGAACCTGCACCGAGATGCCGGTGCCCTGGCCGAGCACGAGGGGGCCGAAGAGCACCGAGCCGGACTTGGACGGGGTCTCGAACAGTGATCCGGTTCCCAGCATCGGGTTCGAGTGCCCACCATCCTGCGAAGGGGCCCTCCCGTTGATGAAGATGTCCCAGACGAGGGTCTCGGCGAGCCGGTGAGGGGTGACCCAGGCGGCGCCGGGTGCGAACTCGGTATCTTCACGGAACACGCCGGGATTGCGTCGAGTGGATCCGGCGAAGAGCACCAGGGTCGTGGGGTCGGTCGCCCGGCCCTCGGACTGCAGCACCAGCTTGCCGCGGGTCGGGATGGCGGTCCCACTACCGCTGGACTGCTCCCAGGTTCCGTTGGAGAACTTCATCACCGCATTCCCGTTGGCATTGGTCTCCCACCAGCCCCCGACGTAGTAGGCGTTGTAGCCGAACCAGGGATTGTCGGACACCTCGATGCCGATCGGGCTGATCGAGTTGGCGTCTCCATTGAGCGGGACCTCCTCCACGATCTCGCTGTCGGACGAATACCCCAGCATCGTCTCGTAGCTCCAGTCGACGTAGGGGAGGATCTTCCAGGGGTAGAACCTCGCCATTCGCGAAGCCACCCGCCCGCCACCTTCGTACTTGTACCGAAGCTTCCATCGTTGCTGGACACCGTCGTCCACGTAGCCGGGCATGAATCGATCGGCGTTGCTCGACGTGTAGGCGGTGGACCCCATGTGAAGCTGCCGGAGCTGATTGAACTCGATGGTGCTGCGCCCGGTTCGGCGCGCGGCCTGGAGACCGGCCAGCAACAGGCCGAGCAGCACCGTGATCGTTCCGATCACCGCGAGGAGCTCCACCACCGTGAATCCTCCCCGGGGTCGGGAACTCCGGGAGGAGGGACGTCGGAACGAGTGGGGGATGGACTTCTGGTTGGACGAGTGTCGCATCGATGGATCCATGGACGTTGCGGGTCGACGACGACCCCGATTCTCGAACGAGTCTCCGCAGAACCCCGCTCAGGGGTTCCGATGCTACCTCAGCACCTGCTCGCAGGCGATGGCCCGGGGCGGGGGGTTCACTGGCCCTCGACGGTGATCTTCTCGACCATTCCGGACCGGATCTTCTCCACGCCCGATCCGAGGTCCCCGATCGGGTCTGGGGGAACGATGTCGACGACCTTCTGCCCGAGGCTGACCTCTCCGGACCGGACCCGGGTCTCGAAGGCGCGGCACTCCTGGAGGAGTCGTTCGAGGATCTCGTCCTCCGGCACGTTGGCGACCCGCTCTCCCTGCACGTAGATGATGCCCCGCTGGTTTCCCGCGAACACCGCGACATCGGCTCCTTCGGCTTCTCCGGGACCGTTCACGATGCAGCCCATCACCGCGACCTTGATGGGGAGGTCGATCTCCTCCTCGAGGGTCTTCTTGACCTCCTCGACGAGGGTGAAGAGATCCACCTGGATGCGTCCGCAGGTGGGGCAGGCGATCAATTCGATGCCCTTGCGTTCCCGCATGTCCAGGGAGCAGAGCAGCTCCACCCCGTCCTCGACCTCGTAGACGGGGTCGCTGGCGTAGCTGATGCGGATCGTGTCCCCGATGCCGTTGGCGAGGAGGGTGCCCAGGGCCGCCACCGAACGGATCGATCCGGTCTCCCGGGTTCCGGCGTGAGTGACTCCGAGGTGGAGCGGGTAGTGGAACCGCTTCGAGATCTCGGTGTAGGCATCGATCACCAGGCGGGCGTCCATGGACTTCGCGCTGATCGCCACGTCGTGGAAATCGCGGGCTTCGAAGATCTCGAGGTACTCCTCGAGCTTCGCGATCATGATCGCAAGCAGGTGCCCGGAGCGATGGCCCTCGAAGTAGGCCCCGAGTTCCTCCTGTCGCTTCTTCTTGTCCCGCCGCTCGATGATCGAACCTTCGTTCACCCCGATGCGGATGGGGATCCCGGCCTCCTTGCAGGCGTCGATCACGGCATTGACCTGGTCGCGGTCGCTGATGTTTCCGGGGTTGAGTCGGATCTTGTGAACCCCGGCGGCAACCGCCTCCAGGGCCCGCTTGTAGTGGAAGTGGACGTCGGCCACGATGGGGACCGGGGTCGCCTTCATGATCTCGGCCAGGGCTTCGGTGTCCTTCCGCTCCGGGACCGCCACCCGGACGATGTCCACTCCCGCCGCGTGGAGCTTCTCGATCTCCGCGAGGCAGGTGTCGATGTCATGGGTGTAGCAGGATGCCATGGACTGGACGGAGACCCTGGCATCGCCACCGATGGTCAATCGGCCCACCCGGTCGTCGCCGAGGGTGAAGGGCCTGGTCTTTCGTCGCGGAGGGGTCATATGGGAAGTGTAGGGCCTTCGACCGAGGGAACACGGATCAATGTCCATTCGGTAGCATCCGGGATGAGCCGCCGGTAACCAATCCAAGACCATCTCGATCCGCCGGTGAACCGGTCAATCGATCCAGACCTGACCACGGAGCCCATCTCGATGAGCCAGGACCAGCCCCCAGCCCGGACCCGCAGCGACGTGAAGTTCAAGCTGTCGCTCATGATGTTCCTGCAGTACGCGATCTGGGGGGCATGGCTTCCCATCCTGTATCCGTTCCTGCTTGGATATCGCGGCTTCAGTCTCTCCCAGACGGGGCTCTGCCTCTCCGCCGGGGCCGTGGGTGCGATCTTCGGGCCGTTCATCGCGGGCCAGCTCGCGGACCGCCTCTTCTCCACGGAGAGGCTCCTCGCGGTCAGCCACCTCGTCGGCGCGGTGCTCGTCCTCCTGCTGGCCACCGTCGAGGGGTTCATGCCGTTCCTCCTCATCTCGGGCGTCTACGGATTCGTCTACGCCCCGACCCTCTCCCTGACCAATTCGATCTCCTTCGCCCACATCGCGGATCGAGATCGGGACTTCGGGCCGATCCGTCTCTGGGGGACGATCGGATGGATCGTCGCGGGGATCCTGGTCGGCCAGTACCTGCTCCGCTTCGCCACCCCGAGCGAGGGGACCCCGACCGACATCACTGCCGCCCAGGACGCGGGACGGGCGGTGGCCTTCTACATCTCGTCGGCCCTCGGCTTCGTGATGGCGGTCTTCTGTCTCTTCCTGCCCCACACTCCACCCTCCGGGACGGACTCCGCGGCCGAGGGCAGGCAGCTCGCGTGGTTGGAGGCCTTCAAGGAGATTCGGATCCAGCCGCTGCTGACCCTGTTCCTGATCGCCGTCCCGGTGAGCATGATCCACCAGTTCTACTTCGTCTTCACCAGCGACTTCGTCACCGGCATCCAGAACACCGCCCAGAGCGAGGGGGCGGATGCCTTCGCCGGGTTCGTGAACCAGATCTTCGGGGTGGGTGGCGGTGGGCTCATGACC
>MDTG01188319.1_pt1 | contig 13537 bp, 10 predicted proteins | sample 811421 | NCBI WGS metagenome assembly MDTG01 (sample SAMN05326645, study PRJNA326480) | marine metagenome | isolation source: seawater | place: Pacific Ocean: South East | collected 2011 | reverse complement strand
AATGAGTAAAATAAAAAAAACAGATCATTTTTATTTAGTTGATGGTTCGGGCTATATATTTAGAGCTTATTATGCTTTGCCTCCATTATCTAGAAAAAGTGATGGAATGCCAACTGGAGCGGTTAGCGGTTTTAGTAGTATGTTGTTTAAGCTTCTTGAGGATTCTAAATCTAAAGACAATTTAGAGAAACCCACTCACTTTGCAGTTATTTTTGACTCTGCGCGTAAAAATTTTAGAAATGATATTTATAAAGAATATAAAGGCAATAGAACAGATGCACCTGATGATCTTGTGCCCCAATTTGATTTTATTAGGAAATCGGTTTTAGCGTTTAATTTACCATCTATAGAATTATTAAATTATGAAGCAGATGATTTGATTGCTACTTATGTAGAAAAAATTGTAAATTCAGGAGCTAAAGTTACGATTATTTCATCCGATAAAGATTTGATGCAACTTTATAAAAAGGGGGTTCGTATTTTTGATCCAATGAAAAATAAATTTATAAATGAGGAAGATGTACTAAAAAAGTTTGGAGTAACACCTGAAAAAGTTGTTGATGTACAGTCTCTTGCAGGTGACACAAGTGATAATGTACCAGGAGTACCAGGTATTGGAATAAAAACTGCTGCTGAATTAATTAATAAATATAAAACTTTAGAAGTACTTTTGGAAAAGGCAAGTGAGATTAAACAAAATAAAAGAAGAGAAACTATTCTAGAAAATAAAGATAAAGCAATTATTAGTAAAAAATTAGTAACCTTAAAAAAAGATGTTCCTATAAAAAATGAACTAGAAGAATTTGCACTTAAAGAAATAGACAAAGATAAATTATTTTCTTTTTTAAGAGAAATGGAATTTAATAGACTTTTAAGTAGTGTTATTTCGGCATATGGAGAAACGAAATTTTCAAGTTCCCAAAATACTGACAAAAAGATCGATGTAGAAATAAACAAAAAAAATTATAAATTAATTAAAGATATAAAAGAACTTGATCACTGGATACAACAAGCAGAAAAAAAAGGTGAGTTTGCAATTGACACTGAAACTACATCTTTAGATCCTCATCAAGCAAGCCTAGTTGGAATATCTATGTCAGTTGATATTGGAAAAGCTTGCTACATACCTTTAGAACATACAAAGGGAGAATGTCTAAATAAAGAGATTGTATTAAAAAAACTTAAGCCAATATTAGAGGATAAATCAGTAAAAAAAATTGGACAAAATATTAAATTTGATTATTTGATATTTTATCATTTAGGAATAAATCTTCACTCATTAGAGGATACAATGCTTATTTCATACGTATTAGATGCAGGAAAAAATAGGCATAATATGGATACTTTATCTGAGGTTCATTTAGGACATAAAACAATTCCTTATAAAGATATTGTTGGTACAGGAAAAAAACAAATAAACTTTAAAGATGTCGAAGTACACAAAGCACTTGAGTATGCAGCTGAAGATGCCGATATAACTCTTCGACTTTATAAAAATTTAAAAGAGACTTTAAAAAAAGAAAAATTAGAGAATATTTACGAACTATTTGAAAAACCATTAATTAAAATTCTTGCAAAAATGGAAATTAATGGAATCAAAGTCGATAATGAATATCTAAAAATTCTTTCAAAAAACTTCGATAACAAAATAAATATTATTGAAAAAAAAATTTATAAAATATCAAAAAAAGAATTCAATATAGCCTCTACAAAACAGTTAGGTGAAATCATGTATAATGATCTTAAAATTTCAGCATTAAAAAAAACTAAAAAGGGAAGTTTTGCAACAAGCGCATCAGTTTTGGAGGATCTAGCGTTCAAGGGAAATGAATTCCCAAAATTGGTATTAGAATGGAGACAAATTTCAAAACTAAAAAATACATATTCAGATTCTTTACAAGAACATATCAATCCAAAAACTAAAAGAGTCCATACGTCTTTTTTGTTAGCGGCAACCACAACTGGTAGATTAGCTTCAAGTGATCCAAATTTACAAAATATTCCTATTAAATCTAATGATGGAAGAGAAATAAGAAAATCATTCATAGCTGAAAAAAATAACTTACTAATTTCTGCAGATTATAACCAAATTGAGATGAGAATTTTAGCTGATCTGGCCGATGTTAAAGAACTTAAAAAAGCGTTTAAAAACAATCAAGATATACATTCTTTGACAGCTAGCCAAGTTTTTAATGTCAACATTAAAAAAGTGGATGCTGAAATGAGAAGGAAAGCTAAAGCTATAAATTTTGGAATAATTTATGGAATTTCACAATACGGGTTAGCTAAACAAATTATGGTTTCAAATATAGAAGCTGAAAATTTTTTAAAATCTTATTTTAAGAAATTTCCTGAGATAAAGGAATATATGAATAATACAATAAAATTTTGCAGAAAAAGTGGATATGTAAATAATATTTTTGGAAGAAGAAGTCATATAACCGGAATTAATGATAAGAATTTTAATATAAGAAATTTTCAAGAGAGAGCAGCAATTAACGCACCTATTCAAGGATCTGCATCTGAAATTATGAGACTAGCAATGATAAGAATCAACAAAAGACTAGATGAAACAAAATTTAAAAATTGTAAAATGCTTTTACAAATTCACGATGAATTAATATTTGAGATACCTAAAACAGAAGAGAAGGTAATAAAAAAACTAATTATTGATGAAATGTCCAGTGTTAAAGATAGTGATTTGCATTCTTTTTCAACTCCTTTGACCGTAGATTTAAATTCTGGAGAAAATTGGGGCCTACTTCACTGATTTAGACTTCTTGCCCAAATATGAACAATTTAGTATTTTTAAAGTTAATATATGAATCAAACAATTGCACTAATTGATGACGACAGAAATATTCTTACAAGTATAAGCATTGCTTTGGAAAAAGAAGGTTTTAAAGTTCAAACCTATTTGGATGGCGAAAGTGCATTAATAGGATTGACAAGACAGCCTCCAGATTTAGCGGTAATAGATATTAAAATGCCTAAAATGGATGGAGAAGAATTGTTAAAAAAATTAAGAAAAAAAACGTCACTGCCAGTAATTTTTTTAACATCTAAAGATGATGAAATTGACGAATTATTAGGATTAAAATTAGGGGCAGATGATTTTGTAAAAAAATCAGGTGGTTTTTCTATTAAAGTTTTAATCGAGAGAATTAGATTACAACTTCGAAAAAAATATACAAAGAATCTAGATGAGGCAAAAAATATTATTTCTCATGGCAAGTTAAAATTAGATCCATCTCAGCTAGAGTGTGAATGGAACGGAAAACATCTACCTGATAAATTAACAACAACAGAATTTTTGATAGTTCAAGAATTAGCAAAAAGACCAGGCATAATTAAAGAGAGGTCACAATTAATGGATATAGCCTATAGGGAGGATACAGACATAGAAGACAGAACAATTGACAGTCATGTAAAAAGAATTAGAAAAAAATTTAAAAAAGTTGATCAAAATTTTTCTGCCATTGAGACACGTTATGGGAGTGGTTATAGATGGAATGTTAGTTAAAAATGTTATCATTAATAAGAGACCTATCGATATTAAGAAAGTTTTTATTTGTTAATCTAGTTGTATTTATTGTCATTGGTATTCTAACAATAGTTTATTTAAAAACTATTAAACCAAGCTTAATTAAAAAAAAAACGTCAAATCATATCAGGGTAATAGATAATACTATTGACCATTTAAAAAGATTAAAAGTTGAATATAAAAAAGAGGATATCAAACAATTTCTTTTATCAACTCGTTTTTTATTTCAAAATTTAGACAGAGTTATTTTTGTAGATAATAATAATTTTACTATAGCTGACACAGATACATTGGATTTAGATCCAAGATCATTTTCTCAAAGATTAGACGTTGTTGAATTTGAAAATTTAGGTACAGAAGAAAAAAAAACATTTGAATTAAAAATAAAAAAAAAAGATGAAAAAATTTTAAGTCTAGATGAAATTATTAATAATTATTCAATCTCAAGAGATTTTGGAAGGCCGTATACATTTACTCAAGAATTTTATGATAGGTACGTTTTGACAACTGTAAAAAATGTAATTCTTAATGAAAAAAATGTTGGATATATTTTAATCTCAGAAAATTCAAACGAAATTAAAGCTGCAATAGATGAAAGAAAAATATTTATCATAAGGACTGCTGTTTTAGTTGCAATTGTAATTTTAGTATTTTCAATAATTCTAAATAGATTTTTTTTAAAACCAATCGGTAGTCTAGTTGAATATACTAGAATAATTAAAACTAAAAGTAATAGAAAAACAAAAATAGAATTTTTAAAAAAGAGAAATGATGAATTGGGAATTTTAACAAATTCATTAGATGATATGACTCAAGAGTTACAAAATAGAGCCAATACAGCTGAAAATTTTTCAACTGATTTAGTTCACGAAATTAGAAATCCACTTGCATCACTAAAAAGCGCTTCTGAAATAATATCTGAAACAGATGATAAAAATCAAAGAGATAAACTAGTTAATATTTTAAGTCATGATGTTGAAAGAATCGAGAGACTGATAACAGATTATTCTCAAATGCTTAAAGATGAGGTTGCTATTTCTAAAGAACAAATGAAGAAAGTCGATTTAAAAGAAATTGCAAGTTCTGTTGTAGATGATTTTAATAATATATATTATTCTAAAAGAGGAATTAAAATCGCCTTAGAGATTGATAAGAATTTTAAAAAATATGAAATAAATGGAATAGAAAATAGAATTGAACAAATTTTGGCAAATTTATTAGAGAACTCAATTTCATTTAGTGAAAATAACAAAAAAATAATTGTAAAACTTAGTAAGAATAAAAATAACAATGTAACATTAGATGTGATTGATGAGGGGATTGGCTTTAAAGAAAAAGATACTAAAAAAATTTTCAATAGATTCTACAGTAATAGACCTGAGAAATTTGGGGAACATTCGGGATTAGGACTAAATATAGTAAAAAATTTGATTGATTTACATGGAGGGAAAATTATCGCAGGCAATAATTTAGAGAAAAAGGGTGCAAAAATTGAAATTATTTTTCCGAATCCTTAAAGTAAAGTTGATTAATTATTAATATGTTGTTAAACATTTGCCCTAATGACAGATTATAAAGTAAAAGACATATCACAAGCAGAATTTGGAAGAAAAGAAATTTCATTAGCAGAAACAGAAATGCCAGGTCTAATGGCTTTAAGAAAAGAATACAAAGGTAAGTCGCCTTTAAAAGGTGCACGAATTCTTGGATGTTTACACATGACTATCCAAACTGCTGTTTTAATTGAAACATTAGTTGATTTAGGTGCAGAAGTAAGATGGTCATCATGTAATATTTTTTCAACTCAGGATCATGCAGCTGCAGCTATAGCAAAAGCGGGTATACCAGTTTTTGCATGGAAAGGAGAAACAGAGGAAGAATATTGGTGGTGCGTAAAACAAACCATCGAAGGAAAAAAAGACTGGAAACCAAATATGATTCTAGATGATGGCGGTGACCTAACTGCTTTAATGCATAAAGATTATAAAGATTTAATGAAAGATATTAAGGGTTTGAGCGAGGAAACAACTACAGGAGTTTTAGCTCTAAAAAAAATGGAAGAGCAAGGGACACTCTTGGTGCCTGCAATTAATGTAAATGATTCAGTTACAAAATCAAAATTTGATAACTTGTATGGTTGCAGAGAAAGTTTAGTTGACGGAATTAAAAGAGCTACGGATGTAATGATGTCAGGAAAAGTTGCAATAGTTGCAGGTTTTGGGGATGTTGGAAAAGGTAGTGCAGCCTCTTTAAGGCAAAGCGGTGCAAGAGTAATGGTTACAGAAACAGATCCTATTTGTGCGCTTCAAGCTGCAATGGAAGGTTATGAAGTTGTTTTAATGGATGAAATGATTGGTCAAGCGGATATTGTTGTTACAGCTACAGGTAACAAAGACATAGTTACAGCAGATCATATGAGAGCAATGAAAGATAGATCAATTTTATGTAATATTGGCCACTTCGATAATGAAATCCAAGTTGAAGCTTTAAAAAATTATAAATGGGATGAGATTAAACCACAAGTTCATGAAATTACTTTTCCTGACAATAAAAGAATTATTTTATTAGCTGAAGGAAGACTTGTTAATTTGGGATGTGCAACTGGTCACCCAAGTTTTGTTATGAGTGCCTCATTTACAAACCAAGTTACAGCCCAAATAGAGTTATGGAATAACTCATCTAAATATGAGAAAAAAGTATATGTACTTCCTAAACACCTAGATGAAAAAGTTGCAAGACTTCACCTAGAAAAAGTAGGTGCAAAATTAACACCTCTATCGAAAGATCAAGCAGATTATATTAGTGTTAAAACTGAAGGCCCCTACAAGCCAGATGCGTATCGCTACTAAAAGTAGCAAAATAGATATTTCAAAAGAGAGCTTGACTGCTAAATTTGCAAGAAAATTTTCTAAAATTTTAAAAGCTGGAGATGTGGTATTATTACATGGAGAGATAGGAGCAGGAAAAACAACCTTTGTTAGATATTTAATTAAATCATTAGAAAAAAAAAATAAAATAAAATTGGGTGAAATAACTAGCCCAACTTTTAGTATTTTAAATGAATACGAAATTAAGAAAACCGTAATTAGACATTATGATTTATTCAGGATTAAGAACTCTAGTGAGATTAAAAATATTGGAATTTATGAAAATTTAGAAAATTTTATTACTTTTGTTGAGTGGCCAGAGAAAATCCAAAAAAAAATAAAAAGAAAGTATAATCTGTATTTTAAATATAACTCAAAATTAGAAATGAGATCTTTAGAAATTAATAAAAGAATTTGAATATAAATAATTATGTTTTTGGATAAAAAAAAACTTTTTAAAATAAAAGGAGATGCCTCTTTTAGAGAATTTTATAGAAAAAAAATAAAATCTAAAAGTAGTATTATAATATTTTCAAAAAAAGAAAAAAAAAAGAATCTTTTAATTTATGATGCTATAAATAAAGTTTTAATTCAAAATAAATTATTCGCTCCAAAATTACTAAATGAAAAGTATGATTTAAATTTTATAGAAGTTAACGATTTTGGAAAAGTGTCGGCATTGGATTATATTAAAAAAAACAAAAATAAATTAATGATTTTTAAAAAAATCGTTGAGTTATTAATTAAACTTCAAACAATAAGAACAAGAAAAATTAGGAATTTTAAGAAAAAATTATACAATATTCCAATTTATAGTAATGAGTTATTGTTAAATGAAGCAAAACTTTTCTGCGATTGGTATGTCCCAGAAAATATAAAAAAAGGTAGATCAAAAATTAACAAAAAATTAAAAATAAAAATTAAAAATTTACTTAATAATTTAAAACTGAAAAATAATGTCTTTGTTCATAGAGATTTCCACGTTTCAAATCTTATGTTATTTAAAAAAAAATTAGCTATAATTGATACTCAAGATGCGGCTATAGGTAATTTGGCTTATGATTTGGCTTCACTCGTAGATGATGTAAGATATGAAACTTCAAATTCTTTTAAGAAAAAAATATATGATCTTTATTTTAAAAAAAATAAAAAAAACTTAAACAAAACTTATTTTTTAAACGACTTTGAAATTCTATCAGTATTAAGAAATTTAAAAATTATTGGGATATTTACAAGATTAGCGAAGAGGGATAAAAAATTATTGTATTTAAAATTAATACCTTATACTTGGAAACTTATAGATCTAAGATGCCAAAATAATAAATTACTTAAAAATTTAAGAGCTTTTCTTTTTAAAAAATTTCCAAAAAACGTTAGAAACAAATATGCAAATTAAAACTGCTTTAATTTTATGCGCTGGTTTTGGAAAAAGGCTCAATCCATTAACCTTAAAAGATCCAAAGCCTCTATTAAATTTTCATAATAATACTTTACTGGAACATACTTTAACTCTTATTAAAAAATTAAATATTAAAAAAGTTAAACTCAACACTTTTTACTTAAAAGAAAAAATTGAAAAATTTATTATAAGTAAAAATTTTGATTTAGATATTGATATTGTAAATGATGGTAAGAAAATACTAGATACCGGTGGTGGTATTTTTAATATGATTAAAAAAGTTAATGAAGAAAATTTTTTAGTTTTTAATCCTGACACTTACTGGAATGATAAATACATAGATTTTATACAAAATATGGAAAATTTTTACTTTAATAATAAAATAGATAATATTTTGCTATTAGCTCATAAAAAATTGAGTTTTGATAAAAATCTTAAAGGAGATTTTAATTTTAATAATGATTTTATAAATCGGGATAATCCTTGTGATTTTATTTACACTGGATGCCAAATTATAAATAAAAAAATTTTTTATAAAATCAATAAAAATCAATTTTCAATTAATAAATTATGGAGTCAATTAATTGAGGAAAAAAAACTATTTGGATTTGAAAGTAAAAATGAATTTATTCACATTACTAATTTAGAGATTTATAAACAATTACTAAAAAACTATTAAATCTTCAGCTCTTTCTTTGTCTAAATAATGACAATTTAATATTTTTTCTCTTTTGTCAAATTCGATCATCATAGGATTTCCTGTTGGAATTTCTAGTTTTGTTATTTGTTTTTCGTCCAGTTTAAAAAGAAATTTGCAAAGAGATCGAATTGAATTTCCATGAGCTGAGATTAATATATTTTTATTTTTTTTAATTTTATCCTCAATATTTTTTTTATAGTATTTTACTACTCTTTCATAAGTGTCTTTTAGAGACTCGGTATCAGGTATATCTTCCTTAGGTAAACTTTTATATATCTCTATATTAACAGGATGATATGGGTTATTTTTACTAAGTGGTTCAGGCCTTAAATCCCATGATCTTCTAAACTCATGTATCTTTTTTTCACCTAATTTTTTCTTCATTTCATCTTTGTTCAAGCCTGTTAAAGCTCCATAATGTCTTTCATTTAACTGCCATGCTTTCTCAGGTTGGATTTTGTTTCTTAGTGTGTTTTGAATTAATCTTAGTGTATTTATAGATCTTATTTGAAAAGATGAATAAAAATGATCAATTTCAATATTTAATTTTTTTATAACTTCCCCAGCTTTACAAGCCTCTAATTTTCCTTCAGGTGTAAGATCGACGTCAACCCAACCAGTAAACTTTTTTTGCAGGTTCCATTCACTTTGTCCATGTCTTACTAAAATTAAATGACTCATAAATCTAATTATTATATTAATAATTTGTATGATAAAATTATTTTTTTATTTAGTAAATCTAATATTCATAGTTTTTTATGTTTACCCAGGCAGTATTTTAGGGAAAATAATTTATGGAGATTTTAAAAAACAACCTCAATTGACTAATGACTTTAATTTTAACATTATAGATATTTCCTCAAATCACTTATATGTTTTTATACTGATTTCATTTTTAGGGTTATATATTTATTTTAACAAATACAGAAAATTTATAACCGTCTATTTATTATTAATTTCAATATTATTAGAAATATTACATATAGTAATACCCAATCGATCATTTCAATTTTCTGATTTAAATGGAAACCTTTTAGGTGTATTTATAGTATTAATTTTGTTTAATATTTATTTCAATGCAAAAAAATTTTTTAATTAGTTTTATATTTACTATTTTATTTTTAATACCTGCTAAAAGTGAGAATATATCTGGTCAGGTAACAATAATTGATGGAGATACAATTAAGATAGATAATAAAAAAGTTAGACTTCACGGAATAGATGCACCTGAAATTAAACAATTATGTAAAAGGGTATTCTTAAGTATATCTTTTATTTCATTTGAAAGAGACTATGAGTGTGGAAAGGTTTCAAAAAAAAAATTGGAAAACTATATTAAAAATAATTCTATTCAATGTAAAATTGAAGGAATTGATAGGTACAAAAGAATTTTAGGAACATGCTACACAAATAAAATTAATATTAATGCAAGAATGGTTAGAAATGGTTATGCAGTTGCATATAAAAAATATTCAAAAAGGTATGTGAATGCAGAAATGGAAGCCAAAAAAGACAATCTCGGTTTATGGAAGGGTAAATTTGAAATGCCTTGGGATTGGAGAAAGAATAGTGCTAAAAAATAATACATTTTTATATATATTATTTTTTTGTCTAATCGTATCGTGTTCATCGGTTCCAAAAAATACCTCTGATGGTTGTTCAATATTTTCTGAAAGGTATTTTTGGTATAAATATACAAAAAAAACACAAAAAAAATGGGGAACACCCATAAGTTTACAGTTAGCAATAATTAAAATGGAGTCCGATTTTGATTGGTTGGCAAGACCACAAAGGCAGAAAATATTTAAAGTTATTCCTTATAAAAGACCATCAAGTTCTCTAGGATATTCTCAAGCGGTTAAAGGAACTTGGAAACAATATAAAAATGAGACAAATAATAAATTTGCTAGAAGGACTAGATTTAAAGATAGTGTTGATTTTATTGGCTGGTATACATCAAAATCAAATAAAATTTTAAAAATTTCAATGAAGGATACGTTTAAACATTATATTGCTTATCATGAGGGCTGGGGTAACTATAAAAATTATAGAAAAAATAAAAAAGTGATATCATTAGCAAAAAGAGTAGAAAAACAATCAAGAATTTATGAAAAGCAACTTAATATCTGCAAAAATAAACTCAATAAAAATAGATATATAGTTTTTTAACGAAGTTGTTTTTTTAACTCAATATCAACAGCATCAATTCTTTTTGTATTTTTTGCAAGAGCTAAATACATGGTAGGAGTTACATAAAGAGTAAAGAATGTTGATATGATCATTCCACCTAAAATAGTAGAACCAATTGCAAGTCTCGATCCTTCTCCAGCGCCTGGGCCAATGTTACCAATGACTAATGGGACCATTGCTATCATAGTGCTTAGCGATGTCATTACAATAGGTCTAAATCTAAGTTTACAGGACTCTTTTATTGAGCTTTCAATATCGTTACCTAATGTTCTTAATTGATTTGCATAGTCTACTATTAAAATACTATTTTTGGTTGATATACCTATTAAAATTACCAAAGCAATCTGAGAAAATATATTTATCGAACTATTAAATAATAATATAAAAATTAATCCTCCAAATACAGCCAGGGGCACTGTTAAAATGATAATAAAGGGATGAACAAATGAATTGAAAGTTGCCGCCATAACTAAATATGCAGTTAGTAATGCTAATGCGAAAATAATATATAATTCATTACTTGTTTCTTTTAATTCTTCAGATTTTCCTTTCCATGCAATTTGCTTTTCAGGCGCTATTTCGGACATTATTTTTTCTAAATCGTTTATAGCCTCAGATAACGTATAGCCATCAGTTATATTTGCAGAAATTGTTACTGCTCTTTGCCTGTTATATCTTGATATTTTACTCGCGGATCCTTCTTCTTTAAATTCTACAATATTAGCAAGCGATATTAGACTTCCATTATTTTCAGATCTTAAAAATATTTTACTTAAACTCTCTTTACTTTTTCTGTCTTCTAAATACTGTTGTAATATTATTGGATATTCTTTTCCTAATTTATTAAATTTAGTTACAGTTTTTCCTCCGTATAAAGTCTCTAACGTTTGACCAATACTTTGAGTAGAAATACCTAGATCTTTAGCTTTATTTTTATTTATAACCAATTTTACTTCTGGCTTATTTCTTGTGTAATCTGATTCGACTCTAGATAAATTTTTGTTTTTTCTAAGTTGTTGAATTAATTTATTTTGAATTTTTTCTAGCTCCTCATAAGTATTTCCATAAATCACCATTTGAACTGGTTTGTTATAATTAGAAACCCTGATTGATTGTGGGGAAATTGGAAATGCTAAAGTTTGAGGAACAGTCACAATTTTTCCAATTGCTTGTCTCATTATTTTTTGAGAACCATCTTTTCTATTTTTCCAATGATCAAGTAAAGCGATTATTAAAAAACTATTTTCTGATCCAAATCCCGGAACGATCATTAAAAATTTTTTATAGGGACTTTTCTCATCATCTAGCAAAGGTATTAATCTATTTTCAACATCCTCAGCTCTTTGCTGAGTATATTGAAATGAACTACCTTCATCTGTCATTCCTATAACAAGGTATGCTCCACGGTCCTCTAAAGGCAATAGTTCTTTTTTAGTAAAATTATATAAAAATGTGGATCCTATTATAATAAATATTAAAAAGGATATTATAGTATTTTTTTTATTCAACCAAAATTTTAGTGTGTCTTTATAAAAATTAGAAAAACTTAAAAAGTATTTTTCAAATTTTATAACTAAGAAATTTGTTTTTGGTTTTTTTTTTAAAAATTTACTCCCAAGCATTGGCGATAAAGATAATGCAACGAAAGATGAAACTACTATAGAGAACGATAGCGCTATAGCTGTTTCTTTAAATAAAGTTCCAGCTATACCTTCAATAAAAATTAATGGCAAAAAAACAGCCACTAAAATTAAAGTTGTTGCTATTATAGCAAATGTAATCTGTTTGGATCCTTTATAAGCAGCGACCAATGAGCTTTCACCATTTTCAATTCTTCTATAAATTGCATCTGTCATTATGACGGAGTCGTCGGTTATAATACCTATTGCTAAAATAAAACTTAGTAAAACGAAAATATTTATTGATAATCCAAATAAATAAATACCAAGAAAAGTTGCTATTAAACTTACTGGTAATGCTACTGCTGGTACTATTACAGCCTTTATATTTCCTAAAAAAAGGTAAATAATTATTACAACTAATATGAAAGCAATTATCAAAGTTTTATAAACTTCGTTAATTGCAGACCCTACATACGTTGCTCTATTAAATGAGACTTCAAGGTTTAGACCTTCAGGTAGGTTTTTTCTTACCTCAACAATTTTTTTTTGGATTGCATTGGATAATTCTACAGTCGATGCACCACTTCTTGCGTATATACCAATACCAACAGTTTTTAAATTTAATGCATCTTTACTTTGTGATCTAAATAAAGCTTTTTCAGAAACGGGTCCAAATTCAATTTCAGCAATATCTACTAATTGCACAAGATTATTTTTATTTTTTTTCAAAGGAAGTTGTTTAAGTTTTTCTAAGTCATCATAAGATTTATCCAAATTAATTGTTAAATCAATATTATTAGATTCCAGTGTGCCTGCTGGTAGGCTTACATTCTCATCTCTTAAAGCATTTTCTACTTCTTGAATGGTTAAATCATTAGCAGCCATTTTAATCGGATTAATCCAAATTCTAACACTTAGTTCTCTTAAACCACCAACTCTTATCCTTCCAACATTTTTAACACTTGAAAATTGATCAATTAAATATCTTTCAGCATAATCACCTAGTTCAAGATCAGTCCATGTTGAAGAGGACAAAGATAGCCACATAGTTGTAGTAAATCCAGCTGCTTGTTTTAAAATTTGTGGTGACTTTGCCTCAGAGGGTAGATTATCTACTATTCTTGAAACTCTTTCCCTAATATCGTTGGCTGCATTATCTAAATCAATTTTAGTGTCAAATTCGATATTTATAGTGCTTTTTCCATTTTCAGATTT
>MDTG01021614.1_pt1 | contig 13537 bp, 13 predicted proteins | sample 811421 | NCBI WGS metagenome assembly MDTG01 (sample SAMN05326645, study PRJNA326480) | marine metagenome | isolation source: seawater | place: Pacific Ocean: South East | collected 2011 | reverse complement strand
TTTTCTTCCAATTGGAGCAGCATTTAGATTAGCGAAATTTAACTTGATTGAACAAAAATCTCCAGATTTTTTTGGTTTACCAACACCAGCAAATGCATTATTTTTTTGTAGTCTTCCTCTTATGATCGCTCATCCTTCTTTTTCTTTTTTTGCTGCATTTTTTAAATCTGCATATGTGCTAATGTTTCTTATTATTTTATCTGTCTTTTTGATGAATAGTAATTGGAGACTGTTTTCTCTAAAAATTAATTATAAATCAGGAATTAATGCATTGAGTTTTCCTGTTATTTTATTTCTAGTGTCTACATTTATAATTTTTATATATCAGGGTGCAGGATTCCCCTTAATTGTTTTAATTTATCTATTGCTTTCAGCTTTAAGAAATTGGATTTTATTTCAGAATTAATAAGTGCCTAAATCCATTGGTTATTAGGAGAGGTTAATTCTCCCCCTGCATCTCCTGTATTAATTGTATTTTTTGGTTCAACCAAAAGAATTTTACATTCTTTTTTTGAAAAAGGTTTATGAGTAATGCCCTTTGGGACTACTATCATTTCTCCGCTATCTAATTGAATAGTTTTATCACTAAATTCAATATTCAGGATTCCTTCAATTACAATAAAAACTTCATCAGTTTCATCATGTTTATGTGGAATAAATTCACCTTTAACTTTTACCAATTTAAATTGATAATCATTCATTTCAGCAATAACTTTTGGAGTCCAGTGTTCTGAAAATTTCTGAAATTTATTTTTAAAATTAATTTTCTTTTTCATTTTATTTAAATGCTGAGTAAATTGATACGGCTCCATACATTCTATTTTTGAATTTTATTTTTTTATATCCATGCTTTTCTAAAATTGAAACAAATTTCTCTCCGCTTGGGAATTTTGCAGCTGTCTTGTAAAGATAGTTATAGGCTAACATGTTATTGGAAAATAATATGCCTACTAAAGGTAAAAATATTCTGCTAAATGATAAATAAAGATGTTTTGTAATAAAACTTTTTGGGATAGAAGTTTCAAGAATGATTAACATTCCATTTTTTTTAAGGACTCTATAGCTTTCGATTAGTCCTTTTCTTAAATTTTTAAAATTTCTAACTCCAAAACCAATGGTTATTAAATCAAAGCTATTATCATCATATTTAAGATTTTCTGCATCTTGATATTCTAGCTTAATTTGTTTTGATAAATTTTTGCTCCTAGTTTTAGTCTCTGCTATTTTAAGCATTTCATTGGAAATGTCAATTCCTGTTATTTTAGAATCTTTAATTTTTGAAAGTTCTATTGCAATATCAGCTGTTCCAGTTGCAATATCTAAAATAGTTTTTGGTTTAATTTGTTTTGCAATAGATAAAACTTCCTTTTTCCATTTAAGATGATTGCCGAAAGAAATAATTTGATTTAAAAAATCATATTCGGCTGAAATTGAGTTAAACATTTTAACTATTTGTTTTTTTGTAGAAATTTTACTCAACTATAAAAGATTTAGTTAGATTTCTAGTTAAAACGAATTTTATGTCCATTAAATGTCTATTTTCTTTTTTCTAAGCTCGAAGTTTTTACCTAAATAAACTTTTCGAACCATTTCATCTTTTGCTAATTCTTCAGGAGAGCCTTCTTTCATTATATTACCTTCAAACATTAGATATGTTTTATCAGTTATGGCAAGAGTTTCTTGAACATTGTGATCAGTTATTAATATTCCAATATTTTTTTTTCTTAAATGAGCTATTATTTTTTGAATATCCTCTACAGCAATAGGATCAACTCCAGCAAAAGGTTCATCTAAAAGAACAAATTTCGGATCTGTGGCTAGAGCTCTTGCAATTTCAGTTCTTCTTCTTTCACCACCTGAGAGCAGATCACCGCGATTTTTTCTAATTTGCATTAATCCGAACTCATCCAGAAGGGATTCTGTTTTTATAATTTGTTCTGATTTACTAAGATTAGTCATTTGAAGAACACTCAAAATATTATTTTCTACACTTAGCTTTCGAAAAACTGAAGCTTCCTGAGCAAGGTAGCCTATTCCATTTTGAGCTCTTTTATACATTGGGTAAGTTGTTATTTTTTCATTATTCAAAAAAATATTTCCTGCATTTGGCTTTATCAATCCAACTATCATGTAAAATGAAGTTGTTTTGCCAGCGCCATTTGGCCCCAACAAGCCAACTATTTCTCCTTGATTAACTTTTAAAGAAATTCCTTTTACTACTTTTTTTCTTCTATAAGATTTTTCAATTTTTTCAGCTCTTAATTCCATCTTCTAAAATTTATTAAGTTCTTGATTTTTAAAAACTATTTTTGATATAAAAATACTTACTTCGTATAATATTAGGAGAGGAATACATACTATTATTTGACTAGCAATATCAGGAGGAGTAATTATAGCTGATAGACTTAACAAAATAACCAGAGCAAATTTTCTATTTTTTTTCAAAAATGAAGGATTAACAATACCAATTTTAGTAAAAAAATAAATAATAATGGGAAGTTCAAAAATTAATCCCGATGATAAAACAGATGCCCTTAATAAACCAATATAGCTTGAAAGATCAAAATCATTAAAAATTTGACTGCTAACTGTATAATTTCCTAGAAAATTTATTGAAAGAGGTGTGATTATATAATATCCAAAAAGAACACCAATAAAAAAAAGAATTGAAGCAATTAAAATAAATCCTCTGGCATTTTTTCTCTCATTTGAATTAAGTCCAGGGCTTATAAATCTCCATAACTCATATATTACATAAGGAAAAGCAATAATAAATCCAGCTAAAATTGAAGTCCATAAATGTGCTGAAAATTGACCAGCCATTGTTCTGCTTTGAATTCTAAATGGCATCTCTTGGATACAAAAACTATTTCCCTGGCCTAACATTTGACTAATCTCACAAAACCATCTATAGGTAACGAAAGTAGTATCTTTTGGGCCAAACAAAAGAGTGTTAAATATAAAATCCTTAAAAATGAAAGCAACTGTACCAAATAAAAGCACAGAAACAACAGATCTAATTAGATGCCATCTTAATTCTTCAAGGTGATCAAGAAATGACATTTGATTTGGGTCTTTCATTAACTTATTCCTTCTTTTGTAAAATCTAAAATATGAATCAAGCCTATAAAACTAGAATTCTTTGTTACTATAAGATGATTAATACTTTTATTATTCATTAATTTTACAGCTTTTTTAGCCAGTAAATCATGCTCTACCTTTATTGGATTAACAGTCATAATATCTGAAGCTATAATATCGTTAATGTTGTCATTTAACTCTAGCATTCTTCTTATGTCTCCGTCAGTAATAATACCAACTACTTGACTTTTTTCAATTACAGCCGTTGCACCAAGTCTTTTAGATGTAATTTCATTAATAACTTTTTTAATTGAGTCTTTAAGTTTTACAGTTGGAGGGGTATCAGAAGTTATTAAATCTTGAGTAGTTAGATACAAATTTTTTCCAAGAACTCCTCCAGGATGGAATTTAGCAAAATCACTTGCATTAAATTTTTTTAAATCTAACAAACACATTGATAAAGCATCTCCCATTGCGAGCTGAACAGTTGTGCTTGTTGTAGGAGCCAAGTTGTTTGGACAGGCTTCTTTATTTACAGGAGTAATAATTTTTAGATCTGAATTTTTTGCTAAAAAAGAACTTTTATCTGCTGTCATTGCAATTAAAAGGTTGTTTTCTTTTTTTAAAAAAGGAATAAGAGCTTTGATTTCAGGAGAATTTCCACTCTTAGAAATACAAAGTACAATGTCATTTTTTTGAATTAGACCTAAGTCTCCGTGAATAGCATCAGCAGCATGCATAAAAACAGATGGAGTTCCTGTTGAATTCATAGTTGCTACAATTTTCATTCCAATTACTCCACTCTTACCTATTCCTGTAATGATTAACCTTCCTTTTGTTTTGTTAATTTTTTTTACAACTTCCAAGAAGTTCCCATCTATATTATTTACTAAATCATTAATAGCTTCAGCCTCTATTAATAAAGTTGTTTTTGCTCTATTATAAATTTTTTCTTTATTGGTCAAACCTGAAATAATTTATATAATCTTCGAAAAGAAAATCGTATATTTAGTACTAATTGCAAATGTAGCTAATTTATGTTTAAGCATCGATCTCGATGAAAGGAGTGTCTTTAGAAAAAGAGTTAAAAAAATATTTCGGATTTCAAGAATTTAAAGGGCTTCAAAAACCTATTATAGAAAATCTTATTCAAAAAAATGATTCTTTTGTAATAATGCCAACAGGCGGAGGCAAATCGCTTTGTTATCAATTACCAGCACTTATAAGTGAGGGAACTGCAATTGTAATATCTCCATTAATTGCTTTAATGAAAAATCAAGTTGATGCCATAAGAGGTCTTTCATCTAATGATAATGTAGCCCATGTTTTGAATTCTTCTTTAAATAAATCTGAGATTAAAAAGGTCAAGGAAGATGTTAATCATGGTTTAACAAAGTTACTTTATGTAGCTCCTGAGTCACTCACTAAATCCGATACAATTTTATTTCTTAAACAAGTTAATATTTCATTTTTTGCTATTGATGAAGCCCATTGTATTTCTGAATGGGGTCATGATTTTCGTCCTGATTATAGAAATCTAAGAAATATTATTAATGAAATACAATTAAGAACTTCTATTGTAGCTTTAACAGCAACTGCTACACCAAAAGTTCAAGAAGATATTATGAAGAATCTTGACATAAAAAATTCTAAAGTTTTTAAATCATCATTCAATAGACCTAATCTTTTTTATGAAGTAAGATTTAAAAATGAAAATATTGATATTGATATAATAAGGTTTATAAAAAAAAATGCAGGAAAATCTGGAATTATATATTGTTTATCTAGGAAGCGAGTAGAGCAGCTTGCTCAAATCCTTCAAGTAAATAAAGTTAATGCACTTCCTTACCATGCCGGATTAGATTCTAAAACTAGAGTTTTGAATCAAGATAAGTTTATTAATGAAAATTGTGATGTAATAGTAGCAACAATTGCTTTTGGAATGGGTATAGATAAGCCAGATGTTCGCTTTGTAATTCATTATGACGTGCCAAAAAGTATTGAAAGTTATTATCAAGAAACTGGAAGGGCAGGAAGAGATGGAGGTGAGGGGCATTGTCTGTTATTCTATTCATATAAAGACATTGAGAAGCTTGAAAAATTTGTGTCAGGGAAACCAATAGCTGAACAAGAATTAAGTATCGTGCTTTTAGATGAAATGGCATCTTATGCTGAAACTTCTATTTCAAGGAGGCAATTTCTTCTTCACTATTTTGGAGAAGAATTTGATCCAATTCACGGAGAAGGGGCAGAAAATGATGACAACACAAAAAACCCTAGAGTTAAAGAGGATGCAAAAGATGAACTTTCATTATTAATTAATGTAATTAATGAAACAAAAGAGAAATATAAATCAAAGGAAATTCTTAAAATTTTAGTTGGAAAATCAAATGCATTAATAGTGTCTCATAAGACAGATAAAAAATCATTTTTTGGAAAGGGAAATCATAAAGAAGAGTCTTATTGGATGTCATTGATTCGTCAATCTGTAATTTATGGATATTTGAAAAAAGAAATAGAAACTTATGGTTTAATTAAAATAACAGATAAAGCAAAGCAGTTTTTAAAAACCCCAACTAGTTTTTTGATGACTGTAGATAATAAACATGATATTGAAAAAAATATTAATACAGAGCTTTTTAAATCAATAGATGAGAATTTAGTTGTTTATTTAAAGAAATTAAGAAAAAAAATAGCAATTGATACCAATGTGCCGCCATATGTTGTCTTCCAAGAAAACTCTTTGGAAGATATGGCGTTGAAATACCCTTTAAAAAAGTCTGAACTATTAAATATTATTGGAGTAGGTGAAGGTAAGGCTCAACGTTATGGAGACCAGTTTTTAAAATTAATTAATGATTATGTAAATAAAAATAATATTATTAGGCCAGATGATTTGATTTTTAAAAGTACCGGTTCTAATTCTTCATTAAAGTTATATTTAATTCAAAATATTGACAGGAAATTACCTTTAGATGATATAGCTTTATCAAAAGGGATGGATATGGATCAATTAATTTCTGAAATGGAAACAATTGTAAAGTCAGGAACAAAACTTAATATAAATTACTGGATTGATGAAATTCTAGATGAGGAGTCTCAGGATGATTTGTATGATTATTTTATTGAAACTGATATAGATTCAATTGAAAAAGCAATTAATTATTTTGAAGGGGACTTTGAAGAAGACGAAATTAGATTTTACAGAATTAAGTTCTTGTCTGATATTGCAAACTAGTTTTCAAAGTATAAGATATTAATTATATATAGATAAATCTAACGTATATTTGTCATCTAAAAACACATAAATGAAAGACGGTTTATATGCTAAGTTTTATACATCAAAAGGAAGTATTGTTGTTAATTTGACTTATTCGCTTACGCCTGGTACAGTTGCAAATTTTGTTGGATTAGTTGAAGGAAAAATAAAAAATGATTTTAAGGCTGAAGGAAAACCCTACTATGATGGGTTAAATTTTCATAGAGTAATACCAGATTTTATGATTCAAGGCGGATGTCCTAATGGAACAGGATCTGGCGGACCTGGTTATAAGTTTGACGATGAATTTAAAAATGAATTAAAGCATGATGGCCCTGGAATTTTGTCTATGGCAAATGCTGGACCAGGGACTAATGGAAGTCAGTTTTTCATAACTCATAAAGCTACAAACTGGCTTGATGGTAAGCATACAGTTTTTGGAAAAGTGATAGAAGGGCAAGATGTAGTAAGTAATATTATTCAAAATGATATTATAAACAAAATTGAGATATTAAGATTTGGATCAGATGCTAAAGAATGGAATGCATTAAAGGTTTTTGAGGATTTTTTAAACAAAAAAAGTGAAAGATTGGAAAATGAAAGAAAAAATATTAAAGATTTGTTTCTTGACCACACTAAAGATATGAATAAGACACCTTCAGGCTTATATTATTTGATAAATAAAGAAGGTGTTAATAATAGATTACCTAACAAAGGTGATATGGTTTCTGTTCATTATAAAGGAATGTTATTAGATGGAACTATATTTGATTCATCTTATCAAAGAGATCAACCCATAGAGTTTTCAATTGGAGTAGGGCAGGTAATTCCTGGATGGGATGAAGGAATTAGTTTGTTAAACGAAGGTTCTTCTGCTAAATTTGTAATACCAAGTGATTTAGCATATGGAAGTCAAGGAGCTGGAGGTGTTATACCTCCAGATTCTACATTAATTTTTGAAGTGGAACTATTGAAGATTGAATAATTAATGTTTTAATGAAAGATAAGATTAGTTTTGAAGTATTTGATTCTGTTGATTTTAGAGTAGGAACAATTTTATCTGCTTCATTTTTTGAAAAAGCAAGGAATCCAGCTTATAAATTATTAATTGATTTTGGAAGATTTGGAAAGATTAATTCATCTGCGCAAATAACAGAAATTTATAGTCCATCTCAGTTAATTGGCAAACAGATTATTGCGGTTGTTAATATTGGTGAAAGAAAAATTTTAAATTATGTAAGTCAATGTTTGGTTTTAGGAGCTTCAACCAAAGATGGAATTGTATTGTTGGAACCTAAATCAAAAATACAAAATGGTAGTATAGTTTTATAATTTTTATTTTTTCATTATTTCATTTACTATAAAGTTTCCTACTTCATGGGTTTTATATGATTTTTGACCACTTGATGATAAATCTTCAGTTACAATACCAGCAGCTAAAGATTTATTTACAACATCTCTAATTAACTTTCCTTCTTCATTTAAATTAAAGCTCATTTCAAACATCATTGCTGATGATAGAATTGTTGCAAGAGGATTTGCTGTGCTCATACCAGTAGCTTGTGGAAAGGAGCCATGAATAGGTTCATATAAAGCATTTTTATTTCCAATTGAAGCCGAGGGCATTAGACCCATTGATCCTGAAATCACAGATGCTTCATCTGTTAAAATATCACCAAATAAATTTTCAGTAATTAAAACATCATAACTATTTGGCCATTGAACTAATCTCATTGCTACAGCATCTACTAATTCATAAGAAACACTAACATCAGGATAATCTAATTCTAGCTTTTGAACAGTTTCTCTCCATAGTCTGGAGCTTTCCATCACATTTGCTTTATCAACACAGCATAATCGTTTTGACCTTGTCATAGCTAATTCAAATCCTTTTTTGGCTAATCGAGTTATTTCTTTTCTTGAATATGTACAAGTGTCAAAAGCAATATCTCCATTTTTTTTTCTGCCTTTCTCTCCAAAATATATACCTCCGGTTAATTCTCTCAAAAAAATTAAGTCAGTACCTTCAATTCTTTCTTTTTTTAATGGTGATTTATCTATTAGTGATGGAAATGTAAATGTAGGTCTAACATTTGCGTATAAACCTAATTTCTTTCTCATTCTTAAAAGACCTTCTTCAGGTCTAATTTTTGCTAATGGATTGTTATCATATTCAGGTAAACCTATTGCTCCAAAAAGAACAGCATCAGATTCAAGACATATGTTATGGGTTTTGTCTGGATAAGGATCACCTACTGCTTTAATTGCTGCAGCTCCAGTTAAAGCTGGCTTCCAAGATATTTTATGAGAAAATTTTTCAGCTATTGCGTTAGAAACTTTCACAGCTTCATTAATTACTTCTGGGCCAATTCCGTCTCCTGCTAAAAGTGCAATTGTTAAATTCATTTATATAAGTAGTTTAACATTTTTTCTGTTGCTATTATTGCTGAAACAGTTTGATCTGAATCAAGTCCTCGAGTAATAAATTCCTTGTCATTATTTTTCCATGTTATAGTTGTTTCACACAATGCATCAGAGTTACTCCCTGGTGGAATATGAACAGCATAATCAGTCAATTTAGGAAGAATAAGATTTTTTTTAAGAAAAATCTTTTTAATTGCTTTCATAAAAGCATCAAACTGACCATCTCCAGAGGAGCTTTCCTCAATTACATCTCCTTCAATTTCTATACAAACTGATGTTGTTGGATTTAATCCTTTTGCATGAGTTAAAACATAAGATTTTACAAAAACTTTCTTTTTTATATTATCACTTCCTAAAACATCTGAAATGATATATGGTAAATCATCAATTGTGACTTTTTGTTTTTTATCACCTAATTCAATAATTCGGTTAGTTACTTTTTTTATTTCAGACTTGTCAAGGGTTAAACCAAGTTCTTGAAGATTTTTTAGGACATTGGCCTTGCCAGATGTTTTTCCAAGTGCATAAGACCTCTTTCTTCCGAATCTTTCAGGCAACAAGTTATTAAAGTATAAATTATTTTTATTATCTCCATCCGCATGAATTCCAGCAGTTTGAGTAAAAACATTAGCTCCAACTATAGGTTTGTTTACTGGAATTCTGAATCCAGTAAAAGTTGATACAATTTGACTTACTTTAAATAAAGACTTTTCTCTAATATTCATTTTTATATTAGGTACAAAATCATTTATTACTGAAACTACACTTGCTAATGGAGAATTTCCAGCTCTTTCTCCCATACCATTCACAGTTAAATGTAGACCGTGAACACCAGATAAAACGGCCTCCATCGTATTTGCAACACCTAAATCATAATCATTGTGTCCATGAAAATCAAAATGTTGCTTGGGATATCTTTCAAGAATTTCTGATATAAATAATTTAGTTTCTCTAGGTGATAAAATGCCTAAGGTGTCAGGTAATAAGATTCTTTTTAATGATTGAGTTGATAAAAAATCTAAAAAGTCAAAAACATATTCTTTTGAATTTCTCATTCCATTACTCCAATCCTCCAGATATATGTTTGATGTAATTTCACTGTTTTTTGCATCAATTAAATTTTGCTCAATATTCTTGAAATGTTCATTAGGAGTTTGTTTTAGTTGATATTTCAGATGATTTAGAGAACCTTTTGTTAATAAGTTTTGAACTTTAGCTCCTGAATTAATTACCCACTCAAGAGAAATTTGCTTATCTAAAAATGTTAGAATTTCAATCTTTTCTGAAAAACCTTTATCCTTGGCCCAACCACTTATTTCTTTAACAGCGTCTAATTCTCCATCAGAGACTCTAGCCGAGGCAACTTCAATTCTGTCCACTTTTAATTCATTTAAAAGCAGCTTTGATAAAGTAAGTTTCTCAGAGGCAGAAAAAGAGATTCCAGAAGTTTGTTCACCATCTCTAAGAGTGGTATCCATTATTTCTATTTTTCTATAATTATGAGGTTTCAATTTTTTATTTTAAAAGGGTCTGTTTTTATTAAAATTCGTTATTTGATCTTTGATATTAATTAGATAATCAATATCATCGAAACCATTTAACATGTTTTGTTTTTTGTATGGGTTAATTTCAAAAGCTTCTGATTCATTAGAATCTAAAATAGATATTGTTTGTTTTTTTAAATCAACTTTAAACTCTGATTTAGGAAATTTTTCTATCTGATTAAAAATTTTATTTAAAAAAGCTTCTGAAACTTGAACAGGAAGCACACCAATATTTAAACAATTGTTTTTAAAAATATCAGCAAAAAAACTTGAGACAACACATCGAAATCCATAATCATAAATTGCCCATGCCGCATGTTCTCTTGAAGATCCCGAGCCAAAATTTTTTCCACCAATTAATATTCTACCTTTATATTTTGAGTCATTTAAAATGAAATCTTTTTTCAGATTATTATCTTGATCAAATCTCCAATCTCTAAATAAATTATCTCCAAAACCTACTCTTTGAGTTGCTTTTAAAAACCTTGCAGGAATTATTTGATCGGTATCTATATTTTCTATATTAAGGGGGATACCAGTGCTTTTTAGTATTGTAAATTTTTCGTAAGCCATATTAAATTAGTGTTCTAGGATCAGTTACTTTTCCTGTTATTGCTGCTGCAGCAGCAACAATAGGGCTAGCTAAAAGAGTTCTTGATCCAGGTCCTTGCCTACCTTCAAAATTCCTATTTGAGGTACTAACTGCATATTTACCGGATGGGACTTTATCATCATTCATAGCTAGGCATGCAGAGCATCCAGGTTCTCGAATTTCAAAACCTGAATTTCTTAAAATTTCTAAAAGACCCTCTTCTTTAATCAATTTCAATACTTTATGTGATCCAGGAACCAGCCATGCTGTTACATTTGGAGCTTTTTTTCTACCTTTTATAATTTCAGCAAATGCTCTAAAATCTTCGATTCTACCATTTGTGCAACTACCTAGAAAAACAAAATCAACAGGTTTTCCAATCATTTCCTCACCTTCATTATAGCCCATATAATTAAGAGATTTTCTATATGTCAATTCTCCTTGATTTGAATTTGATTTTGGAATTTCTTTTGTAATAGAAATTCCCATTCCTGGGTTTGTTCCGTATGTTATCATTGGTTCAATTTCACTTGCATCGAAGATGTATTCTTTATCAAAAATTGAATTATCTTCAGAATAAAGAGTTTGCCAATAGTCCATTGCTTTGTCCCAAAACTTTCCTTTTGGTGTAAATTCTTTATTTTTTATATAATGGTATGTTTTATCGTCAGGGGCTATCATACCTCCTCTTGCACCCATTTCAATACTTAGATTACAAACTGTCATTCTTCCTTCCATTGACATTGAAGTAAAAGTTGTTCCAGAATATTCAACAAAAAAACCGGTCGCACCAGAGGTAGTCAATTTTGAAATAATAAAAAGGGCAACATCCTTTGGAGTGACTCCCTTTTCTAATTTTCCATTAACTATAATTCTCATTTTTTTTGGCTTTAATTGCATTATACATTGAGAGGAAAGAACCATTTCAACTTCAGATGTTCCAATTCCAAAAGCGATAGCTCCAAAAGCTCCGTGTGTTGAAGTATGAGAATCTCCACAAACAATTGTAGCTCCAGGAAGAGTAATTCCATATTCGGGTCCTACAACATGAACAATGCCATTTTTTTCATGACCTAAACCCCAATATGAAATACCATGTTTTTTTGAATTTTCTTCTAATGCTTTTAATTGTTTTGCTGATAATGGATCCTTAACGGGGAGGTGTTGATTAACAGTGGGAGTATTATGATCTGCAGTAGCAAATGTTTTTTCTGGACACAAAACAGATAATCCTCTTTTACTAAGCCCAGAAAAAGCAACAGGACTAGTAACTTCATGAACCATATGTCTATCAATAAATAATACATCAGGTCCATTATTTAAATGTTTAACGACATGAGAATCCCATACCTTATCAAAAAGAGTTTTTGACATTTTTATATTTTTGATTGTTTTACAATTTCAGGTATATCTTTATCGCTTACCTCTTTGTTTTTATCAGCAAAAATAAGAAAGGTTTTGTAAACTTTATCAAGTTGTTTCTTGTCAAGTTCTATTCCTACTATTTTAGCTCTATACGCTAGTGCTGCTCTTCCAGATCTGGCAGTAAGTAAAATAGTTGATTCGTTTACACCTACATCCTTGGGATCAATTATTTCATAAGTCTCTCTGTGTTTAATTACTCCATCTTGATGTATTCCTGAACTATGCGCAAAAGCATTTGCTCCAACTATTGCTTTATTTGGCTGAATCATCATAGCCATACTTTCTGAGACTAGTTGGCTGGTGAAATATAAATGTTTACTTTTAATAGAAGTGTCTAAATTTAAATTTGGATGCTGTCTCATTATCATTACAACTTCTTCTAATGATGTATTTCCTGCCCTTTCACCAATTCCATTGATAGTACATTCAATTTGTCTTGCTCCATTTATTACCCCTGATATTGAGTTTGCAGTTGCAAGACCAAGATCATTGTGACAATGGCATGAAATAATAGCTTTTTCAATTCCAGAAACATTTTCTTTTAAAAATTTAATTTTATTTCCATATTCTTCAGGTAAACAATAGCCAGTAGTATCGGGTATATTAAGAACTGTTGCACCAGCTTTTATAACTGCTTCACATATTTTTGCTAAAAATTCATTATCAGTTCTTCCAGCATCTTCAGCATAAAATTCAATATCTTGAACTTTCGTCTTTGCATAGCTTACAGCTTCAACGGCTCTTTCAATTATCTTATCTTTGTCAGAGTTGAACTTGTATTTAATGTGCAATGGTGAGGTTCCTATTCCAGTATGTATTCTTGGATATTTTGCGAATTTTAGTGCTTCAGCTGCCACATCAATATCTTTTTTAACTGCCCTTGTTAATCCACAAACAGTTGCATTTTTGATAAGTTTGCTAATTTCTACTACAGACTTAAAATCTCCAGGACTTGAAATTGGAAAACCAGCTTCTATGATATTTACTCCCAATAATTCTAGTTGTTCAGCAATGATTAATTTATTTCTGGTATCAAGCTTACAACCTGGAACCTGCTCACCATCTCTCAGAGTTGTGTCGAATATATGAACAGTATCTTTACCCATTTTTTAATAGATTATTTACGAAAGTATATTTTGTATGTTTATGTAATAAAAATTCATTAATTTCATTACAATATTCTAATCTTTTTTTTAAAACATAAAATATTGT
>MDTG01145158.1_pt1 | contig 13538 bp, 12 predicted proteins | sample 811421 | NCBI WGS metagenome assembly MDTG01 (sample SAMN05326645, study PRJNA326480) | marine metagenome | isolation source: seawater | place: Pacific Ocean: South East | collected 2011 | reverse complement strand
GTGATATTTGGATGCTTTAAAAGACATATTAGTATAATCTGCCTTAACAACTGTATTTTCTATAGGGCTAATATAAGTTGCTTCTCTTTCAACATCGCTCATATCAATGCCAAGATAGTCAACAAACGATTTGACATTAAAATTTCCGTAAACTGGCAAAGAGTAAGAGTCTTGTTTATGATTTATGACAAGTGAGTAATCTTCGATTAAAGCTTTGGTTGAATCATCTGCATCGAATGAGACGTTGTTTATATCTGAAAAAAATATTTTAGAATTCGGAAGAAGTTTTAAAGATTTATAAGTGCTTGGATCTTTCAAACTAAACAAGACAGATGACTTTACCAAGTTATTCTCATCAAATTGCTCTAAAACTGCTAACCATGGGTAAACATTTATAAATTCAAGATTTTCAATAATTTCTTCTAAGGTAATATTTTCACTCAATTCATAAAATCCTGGCTCTTTTACTGCGCCCAATACACTTACACCTGCTAGAGGTTTATTCACGTAAGGAAAAATGTTTACAGCTATCACATTTTTCATTCCATAGGAAAGATCATCAGTATTTTTGCTATCAATGGATGAAGATGAGATATCGATAACTTTGAGGCTAATATTTGACGAATTAGCTAATTTAGTTAAACCCAAACCAAACTCGATAAGATCTTTCAAGTCTTCATTATCTTTTAATTCATATATAGCTGGTCTAATCACTTCTCCTGACAAATTTACAAACTGGCCTGCTGGTTCAACCATAATTACATCGCCAGCTTCTATAGTAAGGTCATTTGATCTGTCTCCTTCTATTAATAACTTATAAAGGTCAAAATAAAAAACTTTACCTCCTACCCTAATAAGTTTGATATTTCTTAAAGAGCCAATTTCTGAAATACCTCCAGAATAAGCTAATGCACTTGTTATGGTGCTAAAAGGATTCACAAGATATGTCCCTGGAGTTTTTACAGCGCCAACTATAGATATTTTTTTTGCACTTAATTCTTTAACAGATATATTTACTTCCACTCCAATATAAGATGTTTCAATTAAAGAAGATATATTTTCTTTAATCTCTGAAAGAGTTTTCCCAGCTACTGTTATAGAACCTAACTCTGGAAAAAGAATAGTGCCGTCTAATTTGACGGGAAGATTAAAAATTGCATCTCTAGCCCCAGATAAAATTATAGAAAGTTGATCTCTTAACGAAATCACATATTCGTTTGGTAAAGGCAAGTCTCCAGTGGCAAAAACTGAAGTAGGAGAGGTTGCAATAAAATCGTAACCAAACTTTTTATTTGCAGAAAAATTTGGGTCAGCTATATCTTCGCTTTTTATTGTACTTTCTTCCCTAACAACCTCAATATTTTCATAATTATCATAAATTGAATTACTTTCATCGGATAAAACATCTTGAATAGTTTTCTTCTGCTCATCTGAAAGATTTTCTAAATTAAAAGAATTTATTTCTTGTGATGTTGTTATTCCAGAAAAGAGAATAAACAATGAAAAAAGATGAAGCGTTCTTGTTAGCATAACTTTTGTATAAGGTTTTATTCTACATTATTGTTTTTAACGATTTCAAAATCATTGATCCATCCTCATATATTAGCTGAATAGTTATTTAGAGAAATGTAAATATTTTTTTAGATTTTCCTTTGGTTCTGGTAATTCTTTAAATAATTCCTGATTAATCTTTGATGAAGGAGACAAAACAAACCAAATTGTTAAAAACATTAACAAAAAATAAATCCTAATATTCTTATTTCTAACAAACCATTTTTCCAAGGATCCTTTATAAGGAATAATTTCATTTTCATAAAAATCTGTAGTAGCATTTTTTCCAAACAATATCTCTTCTTCATTTCTAAAAATAATAGATCCAATCCCAGAAAGGCCTGGTCTGACTTTTATTAAAACTTTTTGAGTTTCTAACGAATAAAAATTAAAATTTTCTGAGGTCAAAGGTCTTGGCCCAATAAAGCTCATATCACCAATGAATATATTGAATATTTGGGGAAGCTCATTTAGTTTAGTTTTTCTGAGGAATTTTCCAAAAGGAAAGATTCTAGGATCGTTTCTAATTGTAATAGTGCCTGTGCCTAAATTTGGGCTATCTTTCAGCATGGTAGCAAATTTACAAATTTTAAAAACTTTTCCGTCTTTTCCTACTCTTTCTTGAAAATAAAAAATTTCTCCTTCACTTGAAAATTTCAAAATAAAAATAAAAAAGATAATTAAGGGAAAAAGAAGAATCATCGCTAAAAAAGAAAAAATAATGTCAAAAAATCTTTCCAAGTTACATTCTCTGATCTAAAGATTTCCCCTTCTCTTTATGATTAAATTCAGGCAATAAAGTTAAATATAAATTTAAAATATCTTTTTTTGTCCAAGAACCTTTTTTTCTCATAGCTTCAGCAACTTCTGTAAAATTATTAAGATCGTCATTATTAAATTTAAGATCATTTTTAATAACTCCTATGGTTTTGAATCGATCTAGTTCAACTTGCTCATTATCAGTATAAAATTCCTCAACATTTTTTTCTCCAGTCGTATCGCTTTTGAAAAAAAAGCAAGGCCATTGTTTTGAGGAAATTAATTTATCCGCCTGTTCTCGTGCTTGATTCTCTGATTCACATTCAAAAGGCTCATATCCTCTTTCTTTTAAATATCTTATAGCTATATCTGAAAATTTTAAAAGGTGGTGATTTTTATCTAATTTTGGAAAAAAAATTTCTCTATTTTTTCCAAATAATCCAGCAAGAAGACACAACTGGCCAGATTCTCTCGCAGTTAAAAAGTATCTCATTACATCATCTGGAGCGGAGATAGGTTGTTTATTTAAAAATCTTTGATTAAATCCATGTAAAAGAGATCCATCAGAAAAAGCTACATTAGCAAACCTTGCCATTGATATATTTTGTTCTAAGCTTTCTCTCATTAAAAACATTTCCATAATGCGCTTACTAGCTCCCATCATGTTTTCCGGATTTGCTGCTTTATCTGTTGAAACACAAAAGAAATTTTCTAATTTCGTCTTTTGAGCTATATTTATTATCTTTAATGTGTTGAAAATATTCACCATAGTCATACGCATTAGAGTAAATGGATCTTTCTCGCTACGTACGTGCTTTAAAGCAGATAAATTAAAAATATAATCATAAGGGCCTTCTTTATTAACTAAAGCTTCAAATTCTATACCTCCGCAATCTACAGAAAATGTTTTAAAATCTCCTTGGATGTATCCTTGAGAGCTTCTTAAGTATCTAACGAGTTCAACTAGGTTATTTTCAGATATATCTACTATGTGAAGAGACTTAGGATTTCTCATGAATAACTCAGCTGAAACCGCCCGGCCAATAGAACCTGCTCCACCTATTATAAGAAATCTTGAATTAGAAACTTTTTTTTCAATTTCTTCATTGAAAGTCTCGAGGTCGGTTAAAAAAATTTCAGACTTACGATTAATTTTACTTATTATGTTCATATATAAATTTCTAAAGTTAATTATAATGTTCCCAGCATTTAATTAACGACTCTTTAACAGTGAAAGGTGGTTTCCAATCTAATTCTTTTTTTGTTTGAGTAATATCTATTTCTAAAGACCCGCAGATTCGTTGATAAAATTTTGATTTTCCACAAATTAGCAATATAAATCTTATTAATATAAGAGGAAAATTAAAAATTCTACTTTTATGAGACCCCGTGTGTGAGATTTCAGATAATAAATCTGGGGTGCTTAAGTCATGATCATCACTAACAAGAAAAACTTTATTTTTTGCTTTATCAGATTTTATGCATAAACAAATTATGTCAATTAAATTATGTATGCTGATCATACTTCTTTTATTTTTTATTGATCCTAGTGGTAATGGGAAGCTACGAGAAGAAAGTTTTAACAACTTTCTAAAATTTCCTTTAACTCCAGGTCCGTATACCAAAGGGGGTCTGATAATAACGAATTCCATATTTGAATCTTTACTGAGATTCATAAGGCCCATTTCGGCTTCGGCTTTCGAAATACCATATGAATCTTTAGGATTAAATGGATCATTTAAACTGAAAGGTTTCTTATTTTCATTTTCTTCACCTAATACTTTAATCGAGCTCATAAAAATAAATCTCTTAACGCCGTGATGTACTGCCTGTCTGGCTAAATTCATTGTATAAAGAAAATTTATTTTTCTAAAATCATCTTTGGACTCAACACTATTTAAATTTACTTTTGCTGCCAAATGAACGATAACATCAATTTTATTTAAAACGCTTGAATAATCAGTATTTTCAGAAAGATTAATTTCTTGAAATCTAAATTCTTTACCTGGCGAAGTTCTCCCAATAGTTAAAGCATCTTCCAAAGAAGGATCTTTCAACAAATTAGAGCCAATAAAACCGCTTCCACCCGTCACAAGAATATTTGACATTTAAATAATTTAAATTATTTTGAACATAATTGAAGTATTTTAATATAAATTAAATTCCTTGATTATTTATAGATTATTTTTGCTGAAAAATTGTTTAAATTTCGAAAAATATTTAGAAAATAGCATAAAAAAGTTTGAATAAATTCCATTGCTTAGTAAAGCTTCAAGCACCTCTTTATTTAATATAATAAAACTACCTATGCCTCTTGTACTTATTCCGCCAGTTTGCATCCTCACAAGAACTTTAGAAATATAAATTGCACGAAAGTTAAAGTTTTTGACAAGTCGACATAAAAATTCATAATCTGCAGCTATTTTATAATTTGTTTTATAAAGTCCAACTTTTTCAAATACCTCCCTTTTAATAAACATAGCAGGGTGATCTGGCATTTTTCCCCAAGCTAAATTTTTTTCAGACAACTCGTCTGATTTATATATACGACTTGTTTTTTCAAAATTATTTTTTTTAAAAAAAGAAACATCTCCATAAACTATATCAGCTTGTTTTTCTGAGAAAATCTTCATGACAAATTCAATAACATTTTTATCATAATAAAAATCATCAGAATGAAGTAGCGCAATAACGTCTCCGCTAGAAAGATTAATTCCTTTATTGATAGCATCATAAATACCCTTATCTGATTCAATTATTACTTTATCATCAGGTAAAGCATGCTTTCTTATAATTTCGGACGTCCCGTCCCAAGATTTTCCGTCAACTATTACTCTTTCTATATTTTTGTATGATTGATTTTTTACACTTTCTAAGGTCCTTGCAATTGTGTCTTTTCTATTAAAAACCACTGTAATAATCGAAGCTTTCATGCGATTCAGTTTTCCTATTCTTTGATTACCCAATATTTTTCTTTAAATGAATTCATAACTTCATCTACAGTGATTTTTTCTAATTCTTTTTGACAAATTTTGCAATCTGTTAATTCACAACCAAAATGGGATCCATCTTTACGATGAATAATATTTTTGTCTCCAAATGGTTCCCAACGTCCAGGATTTGCTCTAGAAGAAAAAATAGATATGCAATCTAAACCCATTGCCGATGCTAGATGCATTACTCCAGTATCGTTGCCAAGGTAGAATTCACATAAGCTCAAGGCAGCAGCTGATTCAATAATATTGGTTTTACCACATAAAGATGTAACCCTTGAACCATCAGTCTTAAGAATTAAGTCTTCGGCATCTAAAATATCTTCTTTCCCACCAAAAAGTAAAATATAAATTTTTTTTTCGTAATCTATAATTCTTTTTATAAGTTCTGCGTATCTAGATATTGGCCATTTTTTTGAGATCATGTTCGATCCCGGTCCTAATGCCAAAAAATTAAATTTATTTTTATCAACTTTTATAATTTTTTTTACTTTTTCAAAATCTTTTTTACTAGGTTTAAAATAAGGTCTTTTAAGTATGTATTTATTTTCTGAACTGTAATTAATTAATCTTAATAATTGATTTGATTCCTTCTCTTGTCTAGGAAAATTTCCAAATTTATCTATATATGATTCAGGATCTACCAAATTATCAAATCCTATAATATTTTTTATTCCGCATAATCGAGTAAAGAAAAATTTATCCCTTTTTATAACTTTTAAATCTCTATGAGGCGCTAAGTAATAAAAAAAAGCTTTCCGATGGGATCTTAAAAATAGAATTAAAGAAAATATATTTAAAATTTTTTTTTCATATTTTCTCACTCGACTAAAAATTCCTAAATGCTTTAAGACTGACCAAGAATCAACATATTTTTTATTTGGATATGATTCAGTTATAAGTGTAAATTTAGAGTTAGGATGACGATTTTTGATCGTAAGCAAAGCTGGGATAGAGACTATTGAATCTCCGAGATTTCCAATTCTAAATATAAAAATTTCTTTTTCTTTTTTTTCAATATCAGAGATTATCTTCACAAAGACCACATAAAATATGAATAATTAAGATATGAATTTCTTGAATTCTGGGCGTGTCTTCGCTGGAAACATTTATATTTACATCAACTGTATCTCTCATTTTTCCTCCATTATTACCGGTTAAAGAAATGATATTGCATCCCATTTCTTTTGATTTTTTAAAAGCATTTAATACATTAAGACTTTTCCCAGAAGTTGAAATACCTAGGACAGTATCTTTAGGAGATGCAATAGCTTCAATTTGTCTGGAAAAAATATTATCAAAACCAAAATCATTGGCTATTGCGGTTATAGCGGATGAGTCTGTCGTCAAAGCTAAAGCAGGAAGGCCGTCGCGTTTTTTTAAAAACCTTCCAGTAAATTCTGACGCCATGTGTTGTGAGTCAGCGGCACTTCCGCCATTTCCAAAAATAATTAATTTGCCATTAGATCTCAAGGAATCAATTATTAAACCTGCAGCAGCTTCTATAGATGGAATAACTGATTTAATTGTTTTTTTTAAAACAATAGAATGATCTTTAAATTCCTTTTCTATAAAATCAGACATCAAGCACGATCCATGGTGTTTAATATTTTAAAATATTTTTTTAATCCAACGTCTAAATTATCAAAAGAATCATTATATCCGGCTGAAAGTAAAAGTTTATTATCTGATTTGGTAAAAGTCTGATATTTTTCTTTGAGCTCATTTGGAAAAGAAGTAAATTTTATATCGCCTGCATTGTTTAATCTTTTTAAATTCTCAGCTATCTCATAAAAACTTTGTTCGCGTCCAGTTCCACAATTAAAAATCCCACTCTTCCCATTATCAAAAAAAAACATATTAACTTTTACAACATCATCAATATAAATAAAATCCCTAAAAAAATTTTTACTTCCTTCATACAAAGTCATTGAAGATTTATTTTTCAACTCATTAAATAGATGAAGAGCTACCGAAGACATTCGACCTTTATGACCTTCTCCTGGACCGTAAACATTAAAATATCTAAGACCGACAATCTGACTTTTTGCTGAAGTCAAAAATTTGCTAGCATATCTATCAAAAGCAAATTTTGAATAAGCATAAATATTAAGAGGATTCTCACAATTTTTGTTTTCGGTAAAGCCATGAGCTCCATTGCCATATACTGAAGCGCTAGAAGCATATATAAAAGGGATTTCATTTTCTATTGAAAAATCTAAAAGTCTTTTAGAATATTCATAATTATTTTTCATCATATAAAAACCATCTTTCTCGATTGTAGATGAACAAGCTCCTTGATGAAAAATAGCTCTTATACCCTCATGATTGCTTAAGTTCTCAATGAAAGAATTTTTATCTTCATAATTTGAATATTTAAGATTCCTTAGATTAGACTTTTTTAAATTATTAGATAAGTTATCTACAACCAAGATATTTTCTAAGTTTCTGACGTTCAACTCTTTAACAATGTTACTTCCTATGAAACCTGCTCCTCCTGTTACAATAATCATATTAAACTTATTCTGATTGGAGTTTTTTAATTATATCTGTAGAAGATCTACCATCAAAAAAACCGACTCTTATAACCTTTCCACCGTAGCTTTCAACAAAATCGCCCCCAACAATATCTTTTTTTTGGTAGTCGGCTCCTTTAATTAAAAAATCAGGTTTAAGAGACTTAATTAACTTTAAAGGCGTTTCCTCATTAAAAATACAAATAAAGTCAACAAAACTTAATGCGGAAAGAATTAAGGAACGATCTTTCTCGTTATTTATAGGTCTAGAATTTCCTTTTAATTTTTTTACAGAATTATCTGAATTTAATCCTAAAACTAATATGTCACCAAATTTTGATGATTCTTCTAAATATCTAACGTGTCCAGCATGCAAAATGTCAAAGCATCCATTGGTAAAAGAAATTTTAGTATTTTCTTTTTTTGATTTGTGTACAATTTTTTGTAATTCTTCTATTGAAACTATTTTATTTCTTTCTTTTTTATTATCTGTCCTATATTCTTCAATCTCTTTTTTTGATGCAACGGCAGTGCCGACTTTTCCCACAACAATTCCAGCAGCTACATTAGCAAGATAACAAGCTTCCTTTAATTCTAAATCTTTAGACATAAAATAAGTTAAACTAGCCAACACAGTGTCTCCGGCTCCTGAAACATCATAAACTTCTTTTGATTGAACTGGTAAAGTTATTAATTTATCTTTGATAAATAAGGCTAGTCCTTTTTCACTTAAAGTTATTATCAAAAAATCTAATTTGCATTGATTAATTATCTTTTTTCCAGCCTTCTTTAAAGAGCTTTCATCCACAATATCGATACCTGTAGCTAATGAAGCCTCTGTCTTGTTTGGAGTCAAAGCTTTTACGCCTTTATACTTTATAAAGTCTTTTCCTTTAGGATCACAAATTATTGAAATATTTTTGTTTAAAGTAAGCTTGATAATATTTTTTATCAAAGTGTCAGTTAAAACTCCCTTGTTGTAATCAGATATAATAATTGAATCAACTACGTTAACTTTTAGATATTGAGAAATTGACGATAATAATTTTTTTTCAGTTTTTTTAGAGATTTTTTCTTTTGGATCGTTGTCGAATCTCAAAACCTGTTGATTATTAGAGAATACCCTTGTTTTTTCAGAAGTGTTCCTTTCCTCTTCAAAAAGAAAATATTTTTTTATTTCAGACTTTTTTAATAAAGCTTTTATTTCTTTACCACTCTCATCTTTGCCTATAACTGAAAATAGACAAAAGTTAGCATTTAAGGCATGTAAATTTGCAGCAACATTTCCGCATCCACCCAATGATGAAGTTTTTTTATTTAGAGCAACAATTGGAACTGGAGCTTCAGGAGAAATTCTTTCAGTAATCCCCCAAAAAAACTTATCGAGCATAATATCGCCAATTAAAAGTATCTCTTTTTTTTCTCTAACTGTACCCATAAACAATTTTCACGTTTAGAAATTAAGACCTTTGTAAGGATGAAATGACATTAAAAGATGATGGCAAAAAATTTTTTCCGGAAGTAAAAATATCATAATCAAGACCATTTTCTGATAAGAGCTTTTGAAGTTGCTTCTTATTAAAAAACTTACATCTGCCCATCGGCCATAAAGGATCAACATGTTCAGATGTTCTCCCAGCTAAAGCTAGGAGAAGCCATTTAAATTTAGAATGATAAGTTGTTGTAAAATAAAAAATACTATTAGGAGTTAATAAAGATTTTATAAATTCTAAATATTCTGAAGTATTGTGAACGTGCTCGATGACATCTATAGAAATTATCATGTCGAAATCACCTTTTTTGAATTTTTTAACTTTATCATCATCTAATAAATAAAAATTTTTATCAAACCCCCCGTCTTTTGCAAAAGTTATTCCATCCTCGCTGGGATCTATTCCTATACAATCAATATTGAAGTTAGAAATTAAATGCTTAACTAAAGAACCGTTTCCACAACCTAAATCTAGTAATCTCTTAGGTTTATGTTTTCTTATAATTTTTATTATCTCAGGAAGATGCCATCTATAACTATGAGCTAATGAAGCAGAAGAAAATGAGTACTTATCAACCATAAATCCATTTTAAAAGAAAAAAGGATTATTTACTTACTTAATAATTTATTATTCAAATAATTATTTAAAGATTCGCCCCATTCAGGCATTATATCTAATTCAAGATTAGCTAGCTTTTCGTTTATTGCAGATTCATTTAATGAAACAGGGGCAAGTCTTTTAAAATGGCTTGAATCTGTCGGCAAAATTTTAGTTTTTAAATCCAAAATATCTACTATCATTTTAGTGTAGTCGTATCTGGATACGTTTTCAGCCTTATTTACGCAATTGTATAATCCGCAAACATTTTTTTTAATTAAGAGAAAAGTTTGCTTTACAAAATCTAAAGTATAAGTTGGATTACCAATTTGATCCTTATTGCTATGTATAAATTTTGATTGAAGAGATTCTTCAATTCTATGTTGAACATAGTCTTTTCTATTATTGAAGCTTCCGAATAACCAACCTGTTCTTAATATAAGATACTTACTTATGCTACTGCTTCTTATTAAATTTTCAGCCTCGATTTTTGTTTTATGATGCCATGTTCTTGGATCGATTTTATCCAATTCTGAATAATTAGAATTTTTAATGTTTCCATAAACACCAGTACTCGATACAAATATCAAATGAGCGTAATTTATTATGGCAGCATTTAAAATATTTTTTGTTCCTATAACGTTCACTTCGAAAGCTTCATCTTTATTAGTTTCGCACCATTCTAAATCTGTCTTAGCTGCAGTATGAATAATGAATTTAGGCTTTATTTTATTGATAAATTCTTTAGTTTCTTCTTCATTTGTAATATCAATTTTAAATTTGGAAAGGCCAACTAAATCGTAAGGCGATTGATGAGACATAAATGCGCCTCCTAGCAATCCATCAGAACCAGTAATTAATATTTTATCCTTCACTCAGTTAAAATCCTAAGACCAATTAAATTCAATTTCTTTTAATTCTCTTGATACTGATTCTTTAGGATCGTGAAGAATATCTGACAAGTTTAATAAAATATTTTTATCTTCTAATCCTTTAAAAGCCACCCATATACCTGGATTAACAATTACTACCTTATGATTGGAAAGATTCAGTATTAAATCTTTATATTCCTTGTTATCGTCATTAAATAAAACTAAGCGAATTGAGCCTGCAGCAGCAGTTAAAGACATCTGCATTTTTGAATGCATTTTCCAACCTTTGATAATTCCTTTTTTTACTTCAGAAAAATATGCTTCAGAAATATCTAGTGGTTTTTTTATATCGCCGGAATATCTGATTTTAAAAGTAGAGCCTTTTTCGTCTGAGTAAGAAAAAGGTTCAAGAACTTGTACACCATCCATAAATTATCAGTCTAACTTTTTTTCAAAAAAATCGATATTTTCTTGAATCAAAAGATTTATGTCTTCTTTACTATAAAATCTTTTATACCATTCTGAAGTTAATTTAATAGTTTCCTCGAAGTCTAACTTTGGATGCCATTTCAGCCTTTCTATTGCTTTCCCACAGTTAAGCTTAAGTAACTTAGCTTCGTATTTTTGATCGTTTTTAATTTCTATGTCATAAGGAAAATCAATATTCCAGAAAGAAGACAATTCATTTATCAACTTTGAAACCGAAATTATCAATTTTGAATTAGGTCCAAAATTGAAAGCCTCTCCATTATTTTTTTCCGTTTTTTGTAAATTTAAAGCCAGCATCATATACCCATATAAAGGCTCTAATACATGTTGCCAAGGCCTCGTTGCGTCAGGGTTTCTAATTTTTACTTTTTTGTTATTGTTCCAAGCTTTTACACAATCTACTACAATTCTGTTTTCAGCCCAGTCTCCCCCACCTATTACATTTCCAGCCCTAGCAATACCAATCCTTAAATTTTTAGAATCTTTCAAGAAACTTTCAAAGTAACCTCTAATTAACAATTCTGCGGCGCCTTTGCTCGCACTATAAATATCTTTTCCCCCGATTATATCTTTTTCAGTGTATCCAGCCTCCATTTCGACATTATCATAAACTTTATCACTTGTTATCAAAACGGCTACACAATTTAATGTGTAATTTCTTAGAGCTTCTAAGACTGATAGAGTGCCAATAGCATTTGACTGAATTGTATTAACCGGATCTTTATAAGAACTTATTACAATTGGTTGAGCTGCTAAATGAAAAACGTAATCTGGCTTAATTTCATTAAATAAAGATTTAAATGACTTCATATCACTTAAATCTTGAAAATAAGATTCGACTTCGTTCGACATAGAACTTTCTTTAAAAATTGAAGGATTTGTAGGAACATCTTTCGATATGCCTACGACATTTGCTTCTAATTTCAGAAGCCATTTGCAAAGCCAACTACCTTTGAATCCAGTATGACCAGTTACAAGAATCTTTTTTCCCTTAAATAATTTTAAATCCTTTTTCATATACAAATTTAATAATTTTCATAAAATCTTTTTTAAAAGTTTATTTAATCTAAATGCAAGACATATCAAAGTAAATCCAGGATTAGCTGTTGCCGATGTAGGAAAAACAGATGTACTCAAAATAAATATATTTTCGAAATTATGGACCTTTAAATCAGAATTAACGATACTATTTTCTCTTGAATACCCCATTTTAGTTCCTCCACATGGATGATAAGCATCAATCATACTTTTCTCAATTTCCTTTTCTTCATATCTGGTAATTTCTATTCCCATTTTTCTAAATACTTCATCTTGAAGATAATCTAAAAAAATACGAATAGTTTTTGTTGTATTCTCATTTATTTTCCAATGAAGAGTGAGCTCATCACTAAGAAGAGATTCATCTCTTACTAACCTGTTATTTTTTGAAGGTACTTGTTCTACATCAATGAATAATTCTAATTTAGAATCTTTTGGAACAGGAATAGTTAAACCAAAAATTTTTGAAACGGACAATTTTATAAAATAAGAAAAATCAAAAAATAAACCCTTTAAATTTTTTAAGTCTGAAAAATAGAATTTACCTTCTTGAATCGATCTGAATATTACTTTTATATTTTCTAAAGTTGAATTTTCTTTCCCTATTATTTGCAAATGTAAAAAGGCACCGGGTAAAAAATATTTTTCTTGTATTTTTTTTGGAAGTTGTATCCTAGGGTAATAAAAATTCCTTCCCTTAAAATATGGAGTCAGGGATTTATTTAACTTTTTATAATTTCCTAAATCAATACTTCCAACTCTTGAAGAAATATGATCTGTAAAATCTTTACCTAAAATGTCTTTATTAATCTTTAGGTCATCAATAGAGTTAGCGATTAACTTTACTGTTTGAATAGCTCCTGCAGCAATAATAAAATAGTCTGCCTCTATTTTTTCCCCTGTACTTTTTAAAACTACACTTTCAATTTTCTTTTGGTCCCCGGATTGAGTTAACAATAATTTTGACGCTGAAGTATGAGTTCTTAAACATATATCTTCATCACTAAAAAAGTTTTTACCAACTATTCTCTGAAAATTACGTTTTGTATAAGGAGGCCACTCAGAAATTTGATACTCGTCTTCTTCTAAATTAAGAAAGTTTGAAAAAAATTTTTTTCTGGTTCCAATGTTTCTGTTTTTTATTCCCAGAAATTTTTTTACCTCGTCTGAAAATTTATAGATTTCTTGATGTTTTAAGGGCCAAGGAGGAATATTTAAGTGTTTTCTGGG
>MDTG01195520.1_pt1 | contig 13539 bp, 14 predicted proteins | sample 811421 | NCBI WGS metagenome assembly MDTG01 (sample SAMN05326645, study PRJNA326480) | marine metagenome | isolation source: seawater | place: Pacific Ocean: South East | collected 2011 | reverse complement strand
TGGAAATGTCGAGTTATTTTCTAGTCAATTTGAGACTAAGCAATCCATCGCAGACACAGTAGCCGAGAAAGTGGGTTACGAGTTTTATCAAGACGTGGACGGAGACTTGGTTTTCAAGCCTCCTTTCTACAACATGGACACGAGTTCAAGCCGAGTCTACCGCATTAAGAGAGAAGACATCTTAGACATTTCTTTTGAGCATCAAGAGCCTGAATATACCTATGCGATCACGAAAGGAGGTATGTTCAGAAATACAGCGGGTTTAGGGATGGAAGGCACATGGGGGGTGAAGGGTACTTATGTAGACTATAGATTAGTTGCTAAGTATGGTTGGAAACCCTTAGAAATGGATACTACTTTCTTCAACACAGCGCGAAGTGCTTTCTTTGCTTCTGTGGTGGAGCTAGAGAAATCGAACACGAACGTGAACGGGTGTTCTTTAAGTATTCCTCTGCGTCCTGAGCTCAAGCCTGGATATCCTGTCTATGTTGAGCATATAGACTGTTTCTATTATGTGACCTCTGTCTCTCACTCTTTCTCTTTCGGCGGAGACTGCACGACAGGCTTAACTCTTACCGCCCGCAGAAAGAAGTTCTTACCTCCCGGAGATCCCGCCAAAGACGGTATAGACTCGATCAATCTTGCAAACCCTCTCTTCCCACCTAAGAGTTTGATCACAAAAGATGATCAGGGCTTCTACAAAACGGTAGGTTTCCCTAATGTTGTGATGGCACTTGACCCTGAACATCCTGACCCTTCTGCTATCGCCTTTGGACTTGATATGCTGAAGGGGGCGACTTCAGGGTTCAACTCAAGTACACGCAAGATGTATCGGAATATGCTTATTAAGTATGGGTTGAGACTTGGTGTGCTTAGACTCGCCTCAATTGACTCACCGACTGTTGGAACACAAGAAACGAGGGAGGTAGATGATGTCACTCTTTACAAAGGTCCTTGGGTGCTCACAACGAGTGATGGAAGAGAGCTGAAATTAGGACTTACAAAGCACACTGTCTCTAGGAGAGCTCGAAAAGATAAGACCACAGGAAAAGTGACTAGAAAGGCATTTAGTAGGACATATACAGGATTGCTTCCTGGAGAGGCAGATCTTTCAGGTGCTTTAAGGGAGCTTAACTCTGCTCGCAGAAACGCCTCTAAGTTAAGAAAGAGGGGTCGCAAAGAGGCTCGGCAAGTGAATGAGCAAATAGAGAAAGCGTATCTTGAAGCGAGAGAAAAGCTGAGGGGTGATCAGGAAAAGACTAAGACAAAGGCTTCGACAAAGGGCCTTGCTACGATTGTGGATTTGATTGAGGCTGTGGAAAACAAAGCGCAGACGGACGGGACAATCCAAAAGCCCGGTAGCACAGCCTCTATTCTCACTCTCCTTTCTAACAGAAAGGCGAGCTTCAATCCGAACCAACCAGGATATTACAGGTACTACTCATCTTCCTCTCCCAACCCTGAAGATCAAGGTCCAAGAGTGTTCAAGCAGACTGAAGATGAACAAACGTATCTTGAAGAAGAAAGAATAGACTCCACAGAAAAAAACATGGTGCTCAATGAAGTTGAAGTAGGAGGTGGAAACCGAGTTCGCTTTGGGGAGGGTACTGTGTCGAGGGGTTTTTACACGAGGACTAGGTATTCAGACAATCAGGCAACTACAGTTCCAACTAAAGACATCCTATTTCTTTCCTTCCAAGAACATGGCATCCAAAAGAGGGGGGATAGATGGGTCACGAGCATCACTAAGAGAATAACAGGCACTATCCTTTATGCTAATATCTTTACAACTCTAGTATCTCACTTCATGAGTAAGATAAAGGGAAAGAATCTTACTGGAAAGAGAGCTTTGAGTGTTTTCTATAAGGGGGATGCCAAGAAAGCAGGTGCTTTTAAGAGTACAAATTTGGTTAGGAAGGCAGGTGAGGTCAGCGTAGGAGACAATGAGAAGATCACCTCTAAACTTGAGAAAGAAGTTGCTGAGAACACAGCTCTTTTACTCGTAGAAAACTTAACGCTTGATTGGGGGGATGTCGGCTTCGGAAATAGCAAGGAGATGAACTCTTCTAATGTTAAGAAGATCTTAGATGATGTGTACCTCAAAATTAGGGTGAGACCTAGAATCTCTGGTGTCAAATACTCTAAGCAACCGTTCACATATTACAAGGATACGTGGAAAAGTCCGATCTTTCCTGTTTCTGATGAGAAAGGTTATGAGCTGTTCGGGGCGTATCAGTACGGGAGAGGTCTAAACATAGATCAAGGGGGGGGATTTGACCGTCTCTTAAGAAGTGATGTGACGAGGCTTCTTGTTGAAGAAGAGGTTGATCAGTTTCTCAGATCACTCCACAAGAGCGTAAAGGGAGATGATAGGAAGAAGATTTTTCAAGACCTCGCATCTAGGGTGGTTGAGAGGTTTCAGAAAGATGGAGGGGAGGGGAAGATTGCCGATGCGTATCAGAGACTCACGGGAAATGTTTTGCAGGGAGAGAATAAGGCAGAGAGTCTGAAGTCAGCCCTCACTAACGGCTTCATGGATCAGAAGAATGATCAGGTGATCACGAACACACCGAGACGTATTTCTGACATCAAGCCACAGTCAAGAGGGGGCGCGTCATGTGAGTGTCGAGGAGACACAAGCGACATTGAGATTTTCTTAGCCGATGAGGGTAACTTCCTAACAGTGGCTTCTAATGACCTAGACGATAACTACATCATCAATCAGTATAAGAAAGAGATTGACGATAAGGCTCTTGATTGGGTTTCTCGACAGAAAAAGTTAAAGGGGGATAGCTGATGGATAAGTACAGTAAGATGACTCACTTCCCTGCGGGGGATAGCGAGAGGCTCAGAAATAGTGCGCTTAAGCAAAGTAACCCAAGCTATGGGTGGTCTGCTCTTTCTCTGTGCTTGGCGCGGATTACTGATGTCTATCATCCAGAGCTTAGGTGCAACATTGAGGTGGTACATGGAGAACATCAAAGACCCAAGTATACCGGTGTTGAGATTTCAGCGGCTTCAGCGGGGGCTAGGCATTTCTTAGGGGCGATCCCACAGGTCGGCGACTATTGTATGGTAGGTTGGGTAGCCAACAGCAATGACAGGGCGGGTAGGAAACAGCCTATTATTCTGACTTGGATGCCTAGAACTCCTTTCTACGGTCATGATTGGCTTCCTGTTCAGGACTTCACGACAGAAGAACAGGTCCTCAACAACCTGAAAGACAGACAGGCTGTTTCTCAGGTGGCGCAGAGAATAAGATTTAAAATGCGTCACATGGATCAGGGGAACATACTCGCGTCATCAGCTCAGGGGGCGGATCTCTTTCTTGACGAGAGCGTCCTGCTCACGAACAGGAGAGCTAATGAGATCAGACTAAGAGATCAAGACCAAGCGATTGTGATGAGATCGCTTCAGCAGTTCCATTCGATGGCGGGCGCGAGAGTCTATTCAGGGATGGTTCAGAGAGATGCTCAACATATCCCCCAAGAGATGATTTCTGACGGCTTCAATTGGAGCGGTGATATGCAAGTTCAGCTCGGGGATGACTCAGACGGTCCTCCTTCATCAAGCCCTACGTTGAACCCTGCTGAAAAGAGCGCAGACCCACTCGGAAAGTTCCTTCCAAATAAGATCTTTCTTAAGGACTCAGAAGGCAAGACAGAGTTCGAGAAAGACGGAGGGACTCTAGAGTCACACCTCAACCCTTTTTCTTTCTTCTTTGAAGCGAATCTTATTAATGAGTCGGGTCAGGTCACGGGGGCTAACTCAGGTAGGTTACTCTACGGGGGCAAGTCTATTCTCCGTATGAATGAGAGAGGGAAAGACAGAAAGACTAAATCGGGGAAGCCTGCTTCCACAGCTCTTTCTGAATACAGGGTAGAGGTGTCTCACACATCTAACGGCACTCTCCCTGTAACAGAACAGACAGATGGCTTTGACGCAGAGCGACTTGCGAGTGGGTTACCTCTTGTGGAGTTCGTTTTAGGGAGTGTGGTAGGAAATGACCCTTTCGGCGCAGGCCGTCAGAATTACGGCCTACCACTAGGTGTTTCTTTCGCTAGTGGGCAGGGAGTTCTTCTCCCGTCTGTCACGGGAGAAATAGGGAGTCAGTGTGCTACTCTCTTGAAAGTAAACCCTTTAAGTGAAGAGCTCTCCGACTCTTTCATTTCTTTCACTAAGAATGGGTCTTTGAAAGCGCAGATTTCAAGCCTTTCTCCTGAAGCTCTCCAAGCGAAAGTAAATGGCGGAGGTGAGGTGACTCTTGACGGCGACTTAAATGTAAAGTCTTCTCAGATTAACTTGGAGGGGGGCTTGGATAGCGGTAACTCTTTGGGTGTTAATGTCATCTCACCAAAGGGTGCGATCAACATCTCGGCGGGGGGCTACATAACACCCAATGAGGGAGCGTCTAATCAAGACGCAAAGGAAGCTCAAACAGGTGTTAATATTCAAGCTAGTAGAGGTGTTTCGATTCAGTCCTCAAGCGTAGTGAGGCTTTCTGCACCTATCGTAGACTTCACAGATGTTAAGTCTTTCAGATTCTCAGGGCAGGATTCTTTCTCTTTGAGTAGTGGAAAGTCGCTCACTTTAGAGACATCTGATATGACGGAAACAGTAGCGGGTAACAAGAGGGTTGTCTACGGAGGTCCGACAGATGGCTTGCCCATTAAGAGTCAGGGTCTTGAGGAGACGTTCGGTTCATCACCCGCTACGGGTTCGGTGGGAGGCACAGTTAGGAAAGAAACAGTTGCTTTCGGGGACGTTGAGCAGACGAGTCTCACAGTGGGTGACAGATCTACAAGTGTCAACTTAGGTAGCATTACTCACTCCTCTACAGTAGGGAGTGTTACTCTGAAGTCTGCGGGCAACTCCGTAGTTGCCTCTCCTGAAAGTGTAACTATCAAGGCGATCTTGGGCGACACAAGTGTTCAATCTACTGTGGGTAACGTGGCTATCACAGGGTCTTTAGGGGTAGGCATTAGATCAGTAGGTAAGGTGTCAGTGGAAGCACCTTCTATAGTCTTAAATGCGGGATCTACAGCTACGGGGGTCGCTGGATCTATTCTTTGTGCTTCTGATCTCCACCCTTTGGTGGGTAAGACGTATCAGGCGCTTGGGCTTATCCCTAGAGGTCAGATATTAGCTTAAGAGATCCTCTTCAAGACCTGTATCCTCTGAGAACTTTTTTAAGTAAGCGAAGAAAGCGTCTCTATTGTCGAGGTACTCCTTGAAAAGAGCATACTCGCTACGGTTCATAACTTCAGCATCCCAAAAATTCTTAGCCGAGCCAGCTTCTCTCTCTGCCTTCCTTCGATCTGCTTCTTTCTTGGCTTCTTTCTGATCTTCGTACACGTCATTAGAAGAGGCATAAGTCCAATGACCATCTTTCTTATTGAGAGGAGTGACGTGGACTCCTATACTGACCTCTTCTACTTCAGAATGAAAGATAGAGTTGTCGGGTCGGATCGCCCACAAGAGATCTCCCTTTTGGGGGATGAGGTCTGAGCGGTGAGCATTAGTTTTGATAGATCTTGCTCTCGGGGTGTCTACTTTTAAGATCCCCGTACCCTTGATGTAGTCAGAGGGCATAAATCCTCTCTTGTCCCTTACCTCTTTCTCAGGTACTTCGGGAGTCTCTACTTCAGCTCCGAAGATGGGGGCTTGAGAAGGATCTTCTTCGCTGTTGAGGGACAGTGTTTCTTTGCCATTGACTCCCTCAATCTTAAAGTAGCCTTCTTTAAGACCGTAGTTGACGATCATCAACCACCGTGCCGAGCCCATCTTAGATACCCCCACCGCCCGACAAGCATAGGGTTTCCAATGGTCAATCTTCTTTGCCCTAGACCCTTTTTTATTAGCATCTTTCTTGATTGCCTCTACTATAGCCTCACATCCAACTTTCTGCTCGTTCATGTCCTTCTATCCTCCTTAATTTTGTTTAAGTATTGATATGCACTCATACTTTTAATGTGGTATTTCTCGAACTGATCTGAAAAATCATTTGACCCCACCCCCCACATGATGGGGTATTGTATTGATATATAACCCTCCCCCATACAGTTGATGAGATCTCCCAAGATCATACGTTCTGATGTCTTTCGCCCCACAATCTGCTGTTCCCCCCCATGAGCAAAGTAGGAGATTGTGTGTGACTTCTTTCCATTTAGTAGAAATAATTTAAATAGCTCTAGATCCTTATGCTTCATGGGGCATAAGATCTCGCCTAAATAGATTTTGTCTACTCGTACGCTTAGAATGTCTTTCCAATGTAAGACTGCTATCATGGCTTACCTCCTTATGGGACATATCCGAAACCTGCTACCCCCCCCCACCAATATTTGGTCAGAGGAGGTGCGGAGAATGAGTCTTTGGTAGATTGTCTATGAGAACGCTTGAGGAAAAGACTAAGAAAGGGTTTTTTCATGAGAAGAATAGCGAAAGCCAACGTAAAGCCGATTAGACAGAGATCTCAGTTTAGCTGTGTCTCTACCTCTACGTGTATGGCTCTCAATGCTCTCGGTGTTGACTGCAACGAAGATCAGGTTAACAAGGTCATCGGAGCTCAACCGATGAAGGGGGCTCGGTGGGAGGAGGTCTTAGCTTGTGCTCAGTACTTTGGATGCAGAGCCACACTTACTACGCCCGCCACTCTTTCTCAGGTAAAGTCCTGGACTGATCAAGGAAAGCCTGTCTTAATAGCTTGGAATCCTGAAGGTCGCGATTGGAGTCACGCGAGCCTAATCTTTGACGTGACGGGGGAGCGTGGCAACTATATTGTCCATGTCGCTGATCCAAACATCCCTAACCCTGATAAGACTGTTAGGGAGGTAGGGGAGGACGAATTCTATTCTAAGTGGTTTGAGAAATGGCCTAACTACCTAGTTCGTCGGCCTGCGGTCATGCTTGATCGGGAGATCACTGAGGATGGTCGTCAGGTGATGGCAAGTCTCAAGACAGCCTCTTCTAAGAGAAAGAAGAAAGACTCTTCTAAGAGAAAGAAGAAAGACCCAAACACCATGCCTAAGTTCCGCGACCCTAGCACTCAGGGAATGTTTGAAGGTGGCGCGGGATCATCAGGTAAGGGGAAGCACCACAACAGAAAGAAAGATGTGGCTAAGGGCAGATCTCGTAAACCTAAGCATAAGAAGAACCCAAGCGGAGACAGGTACGCAATGATAGATCGCGTAGCTTCTACTTACCTCAATAACAACCACTAAGAAAGAGTCCTTAAAATGGCTGACATCTTTGATAAAATTGCTTCTGACTTCTCTCACGAGAGAAGTTCATTCCTAACTCAACCTTTGCGTATGAGGCGTGATTATGGTGAGTCTAGGACTTCCTCATCTTCTTTCCAAGACATGGATGCAGATAATGATGGTCGCCTTTCACCCGAAGAGTGGGATGAGGCTTTCAATCAAATCGACACTGATGACTCGGGATTCATTTCTGAGGATGAATGGGACAACCCTTATTTTAAAGAACTTGATGCAGACGAAGACGGAGTAATTTCTGAGAAAGAATGGGGGGATGGATTTAACATTCTTGATGCAGACGAAGACGGATTCATTTCTGAGAATGAGTTCTACAGGCGCACCGCTGCTGAAGAAGAATTCATTGAGGATCTTTCCGAAGAGATTGTTGATCTTATTGAAGAGGAAGTTGATAAAGAAGAGCAGGTCAACTCTCGTTTCGTAAGGCAGGCGGGTGGTCATCGAGGCGGATCTTATATGAGCCTTCAGAATATCAGGCAGATGGACGACTTTCTCCGCACCCTTGAAGACCAAGTACATGATGGGGAGGAACTAGAAGATTGGGTTGAGGACAAGATTTCCCGCGCCCACGCTATTCTTTCAGATCTCCACCGTTACTTTCTCTTCGGAGATGGTTACCACACCCACGAGGACTAATCATGGTGACTAGAGCTAGAGAAGGAGACACACACCCGTTACAGGTGTCTTGGCTTGATGAGCTAGGTAGGCCGTTGTCTGTTCAGAATGTTGTCTATGAAGTCTTTTACTTCGTAGGTGCTGTACGGACAAGTCTAACGGGCGCAGACCTCCCCATGGTGGCTACTGATCAGTCTTATCGCTTCATAGCTCAGTATCAAATCCCTGAAGGTCTGTCGGGATCTACGATATATGCAGAGTGCAAATCTGAGCTTGTGGGTGATGGGTCTGAGCTAATTCGTGATCTAGTAATCCAAGTAGATAAGCCAATCACCGCTCAGAAGCTATTAGCTACTTTTTAAAGGAACCCCCTATGCTGATTGATTTCTCAAACCTCCTCGCCCTTTATCGGAAGGGCGTAAAAGGAGAAACTAGAAAGAGAGTTCAAGTATTCTTAGCTCTTTATGCAAGGTTTGTCTAATGGCTGTTCTCTTTAGACAGCTTCAGCTTCTAGGTCCGAATGACCTCAGAATTACGCTGAGAGACGAATTAGGTATTCCTTTCGACCCATACGAAGTCACTTATACCTTCTATGGAGAGACACAGACAAGAGGACTCTTTCTTGTCGGTCATGGGGATCGAGTTCCTGTAAGAGAATCTGAAGGTGTCTACTATGTAGGGGAGGTTCTAACTACAGAGTTTATTGCGCGTACTTATTACGTAGAGTGGACTATTAAGAGAACAGATGTTTCTCCGAAAGAAATCGTAGGTCGTAAAGAGTTTGCGGTTGTTTCATACAACTACAATCCTTAATAAGCTGTTTATCCTCCTCTTGGTGTAGCTATTTCTTTCAACAAGGAGGAGGATGTCATGTATAGATTATCTTCAGAAAATCTAAGTGCGCTCGAAGATCGCATTGAATATTTAGAGAAAAGAGCTTATGTTCGTCAGGCAATGGCAAAGCGAGCATCTCTCAGGTACGCATCTCAGAATAAGACTGCTGCGGGTAAGCCTTACCTTCAATCTGAGGGGCTCACCCGTCAGAAAGTAAGGGATGGAGAAGCCTCCATGCTTTACAAAATTAATAAGGAAAAGAATGAATCCAAATATTATGAGATGCTAATTATACCGAACCCTCAGAATCAAGGTGGTTACACCCTTATCCGTAGGTGGGGTCGTCTAGGCCCCCGCTTCAGAGAAGAACGGGTAGATTTTAAGAACCTTGCAGGGGCGAAGTCCGAGCTTAACCGCATTGAATTAGGGAGGGTTAAGAAGGGCTATATTTCTGCTTTTGGTGACTATCACCGCGCTCCGAACAACAGAAAGCTCCCCCTTGGTCAATACCCTGTAGGTCTTGAGTCTCACGCAGGGTCATGGGCGAATCAATCGGTCATCTCTTGCAAGCCTGTTTTGATGAAGCTTAAGAAAGCACTTGAAGAGGCTGTCCTCGACGCTGAAGGAGGTCAAGTGGGTCAAGATTTGATTGAGGATCTTGATTCAGCTTTCGCACTTACTTCAAAGCTTGAAGAGTCAATGGCTCAAGAGGTTCAGAAAAAGCTCCGCAAGCCTCTTTCTAGACTTAAAGGCGACAACCCCCGCCTTAAGTTCGACCCCTTCAAGGTAGTGAAAGAGCTTAAATCTCTTTCTACCTACCTCACTCTACAGCTTTCCCTCTGTGGTGAGGACTGATAAGAGCTTTTCTTTCTGCGCGACACCCACGTCTGAAAAGACGTGAGAGACATCAATCATAATAAGGTTGGTATCTACCTGAGTGTGCTCAGATAAGACTCTTAAGAGAGTCTCTTGGTTGAACTCTTTCTCAGCCTTGAGGCTCTCCATAATATCGTGGCTACATGAGACTCGGTTGAAGGGTTCGATCCTGGAGAAAGTGTTAGGTAAAACTTCCTCTAGGACAGGCACGTTCACACTCGCTAAGAAATACATTCTCGCGACTCTTTTTGATGAGGCTATCTTTCCCATAGGTTCTATTTCCTCTTTCTGCTTTTGAGCAGAGCTTTATAGATTTTATCAAACTCCTTAGCGGGGAGCTCTCCTCTGAGAAAGTCAATATACTCGTCTTCAGAAATGTGGTCTGCGGAGAGGGGTGTCTCTGAAATGAGGTGGCCCTCAAATTCGATATTTGCCCTCTCGCAAATTTTTTCAAGAGCATCGAGGTTCTTCTGTGTGTCTTCCCACATGACTACTTTCTTAACTTGTGGGTGTTGCTTCAAGAGATCAATGAGAACCTTCTGCTTGTAGGGTTCTGTTTCACCTCCTGTGTAATTAAGAAAGTTCTGATCGAAGTCTAGACCTGCTTGATCAAGCAGTTCTGCTACTCGATATCTTAAAGGTCCTGAGTCAATACGTCCTGTACACATAACAGCCCAAGTGCTCATGTCGGAAATAGAAGCTTTGGCCTCGCGAACGACCGATCTGATCCAATAATCTGATGAGGGTCTGTTAGCTATGAAAGGCTGACCTAGAGAGGACTGATTGGAGTGCCATTGCCCGTATCTTTTTCGACTCCACCACTTAGGAGCGTCAGGGCTCCTAAAGAGTGTTTCGTCGAAGTCATAGATGTGGATCTCTAAGTCTTGAGATGCTTTCTTTAAGAACTTTGTGGCGACTCTCGCAGTGATTGTTCTCATGGGTGTTTCCTTCCTACTTTTCTTTTGGGGGTGATATAAAAGCAAAACAGACTCGGTATAAGCTTACGTGAGTCGGATAAGACTCGTTCTCTTTATACCCTATCCAACATCGGAGAAAAGACATGAGTAACATCTCTAGTCGTCTACAGGAAATCACTGCCATTCTTACTGCTGAGGAAGTCGTTTCTGACACACAGAAGATCGACACTAAGAAGAACCGTTCTGCGGGAACTCGCGTCCGTAAGCAGCTCAAGCTCGCTATGGATCAGCTTAAGTTGCTTCGCGGTGAGGTTCTTGAGGTATATAGAGGGGATTCTTAAACACCTAAATAGGTGTCTTGAGTCCACTTGGTCGAGGGTGGTTCCTCCTTAGATGCCCTCTCTCTTTCTCGAAAAAACAGATTATGCTCCCAAGTTCCAAAAGAGAGTTCGACCCTTCAACTCACTTATATTCTGAGTTATCCAAACCCACGCTTTTTTGTCCCAAAGACGGTTACAGGGGAACGGTGTCGTATGAGTAGGGATCTCGTCATAGAAGTCATATTCAGACTTGTAGATTTCTACACACGAAGGCACACTTCCCATATTTGACACGAGCGCAGACTTCACGGTCTTTACACTTGAGGTGGAGATGATGATTACTTTCTTTCCATCGTATGTAGGCTCAAACATCTGACCCGCGATGTAGTCCACACCGAGAAAACTCTGAATAAGTCCAACACTCGTAACTCCACTACCCCCTTGAATGACGAGGGTCTGATAGTCGTTCTCTTGAAAGAAAGAAGCAGACCTTTCTTTCCAAGACTTTACATAGACAGGGTGGTTGAAAGCGTCGGGGCTCATTTGCCACCCGCGCTCTTTAGCCATCTTCTTAACCTGAGCTGAGAGAACCGCCACCATATTATGTCGGAGAGGCACAAGTTCCCCTCCATATTGAGTGATCTTATCGAGCATTTCTTGAGGGTAAGACTTGGCTTTCGGATAGGCGATCTTGATGTCGTACCCGTATTCTCTCCCGAAATAAGAAAGAGCCCACCCTGTGTATGAACCTCTGATAGTTAGGTGTACGATGGGCTTTCTTTTATCGAAGAAGTCTGAGAGGAGTAGTTGGCGCACCCCCTCTAGCTTTGCCCAAGGAGGGAGGTCGAGATCTCCATTATGAAGGTCATCTCTCTTAACGTCTACCTCAGTGCTTTCTATGCGGTAAGTTTCGACAGGTGTGTGTAGGTTTAGCATAGGAAATGCGCGCTTTCTTCAAACTCAATGTCTTTAAGTATCTTATTATAAACGGATCTTGTGTCTTTGTATGGTGATCCTGTTAGAAGCACCCTCTGATGCAGACCTTTCAGCCCACCTTCTTTTCCCGATGTATGAAAGTTAGATATGTTGGTTTTGTGTTGGTCGAAATACTTCTTAAAGATCATGTCTTTGATGAACCACTTAGACCTTCTCTTTCCATTCAGATCGAACGTCAGATCTTCAAACCCTTTCTTAAGACAATGATCCAACATCTCCTGATTTCTGAGGGGACAGATAGTCCGAATACCCTTAGACTCAATGTAGTTAGAGATCACGACATAGTTGTGGTCAATCTGAGCTTTGCGCCCTGCAACCTTGCCTTGATATATTTCGACTCTTTCTTGATTGATCCAAGAAACGAACTCTCTCTCAGAGAGATTTCCCTTTAGCATATTGCTATACATGACAGAGTTTTTCTTATTGTTGAGGCAGTACAAGTCTTCGTAGAACCCGAGAACAAGATGGTCAGTTGAGGTGATTGAGGTCATGTAGGAGTAGGCATAGGACACCTGAGTGTCTATGCTCCGAGAAACTCTCGTTTCTCTAAGAATCTCTTTAATCTCTCTTTCGAGGTCTTTCTTTTGAGGGTTACTTGGGATCTGAGCAACCCTCAAAGGGATGCCGTAATGATGGGCGGTCTTTCTAGCGAAATCTAAGTCCTTAGAGTATTCCCCTACAATCTTGAATGTGATGAGCTCTGTAGGGGGTCTGCCTAAATCAATCATAGCGAATAAAAGCATAGAGGAGTCAACGCCACCCGAGAAAGAAAGACTCACTTCAGGGGGGAGAGCCTCTATAGTGGAGTAAAGAATACTCTTAAAGTCATCAGTCCATTTTTTCATAGTATCTTCTTATCAGTTCTTTGGAGTTCTTAAGCTCTCCGTTTTGAGTCCTCACATGACATGAGTGAGCGAAAGAAGTTACTAACCCAAAGTCGAGACAGCCACTCTCTTTACAGAGGAAGTCACAGAACTCTACGAGAGCCATGTAATCCGCATATCCTGACTTGGAGACAGCTTGACTCCTAAAGTTGGCTGTGAGGTTAAGTTTACCGCCTCTAGGCTTGAGATCTATGGTGAGCAGACAGGGCATCCCTCCCATAACTTTCTTTCCATCAGTATGTGGGTCGTAGACTCCGATCACGATGGTCTTGGCTTGCTTATTTTCTTTCAGTCTCTTAATTGCTTGCTCGACTTGATTAAAGCCTCCATTCCAAGAGAACATCCTACCCCAATAGCTGTTTGTCCATTTTCCTGTCTTGTTCTGCTCGTATTCTCTTAAGTCGGGAAAGAGAGGGTTGGTCTTGGGCTCGATGAAAGTGACAGACTTAGCGTAGTCTATCCTTTCGTCTCCGAAGATGTCTCTGAAGTCTTTATCAAAGACGGGACATACCTCAGAGGAAGTGATTTCTATCCCCATATTGAGGATCTCGTATAGGCCACCCATATTTTCTCCTTTAGAGAGGATGTCTTGGGTGGCTTTAACCCACGCCTCAGCGCAGTTTCTTTCTTTTATATGGTGCATTAGAAAAGATACTCCTGAGTGCTCTCTAGTCTCTTTTGAGTTATAGTGAAATATTCCTCATTAATCTCAGAACCGATGTACTTTCTCTTGTTTTGTTTAGCTACCTTAGCGGTAGTTCCTGAGCCTAAGAATGGGTCATATACGATTTCTCCCTCATAAGAATAATAGCTGATCAATTTA
>MDTG01165689.1_pt1 | contig 13539 bp, 12 predicted proteins | sample 811421 | NCBI WGS metagenome assembly MDTG01 (sample SAMN05326645, study PRJNA326480) | marine metagenome | isolation source: seawater | place: Pacific Ocean: South East | collected 2011 | reverse complement strand
TTCCATATAAATTTTTATCTAAAACATTAACTGAATATTTATTTTTAATTAATGTTTCTACTAAAATTGATCCGATGTATCCAAAACCACCTATAACAAGAATCTTTTTTTTATTAATCTCTCTTTTAATAATTTGATTTTTGTTAAAAACGTCATTTAAATGAATATAGTCTTTAAATTTTTTTTTTTTATCAAGTATTGGAATTAGAATTTTATTAGAAGCAAGTAATTCTTTCTTCTTATTGATAATTTTTTTTTTATCTAAAAAGAAAAAGTCCCTCTTCATTATATCCTTTGCGAGAACATTGTTTATAGTTTTTTTATGAAGTAAAAATTTTCTAATATCGGAATCCATTATTATTCCAATAACTTGTTTTTTTTTATTTATTATAAAAACACCATTTAATGTATTTTTATTTATTAATTTAACTATATTTGTCAGTGAAGTTTTTTCTTTAGCAAGTATAAGTTTTTTATTCATTAGAGTTAATTATTTTGCTGGGTTACCTGAAAAATTTTTATTTGAATCACAATTTGATATTATATTTGATGAACATTCCGTGGATACACTTTTGTTTATTTTAATATTTTCTTTTATAGTAGTTGAATTACCAATATAGCATTGATCAGAAATTATAACATTTGCAGAAACATTTGATCCATGTCCTATTGTTGTAAAACTACCAATTTTTGTATTGTGATTTATGATTACATTTGATCCAATGAATGTATTTTTTTTTAATATAACATCTGGACCAATAGATGAATTTTCCAATATTATTACATTTTTTGATATTGATGTACCAGATTTAATTATTGCTGTTGGATCAATAATAGGATTTTGGTCAATTCTTATTAATTTTTTTTTCAAAAAATCGTAATTTTTTTTTTGTATTTTTGGGTCAGAAATTCCAATGAAGAATCTTGACTTTTTATCAAGTCTTAGGAAATGGTTAACTTTTTTAAAATTAATAGAATTTATATCCTTATAAAATATAAAATTATATTTATCATTAATTCTTATTAATAGTTCTCTAATTAATTTTGCTCTTCCACCTATTCCAAGAATAAAAATTTTTATTTTATTTTTGATATTCATACTCTTTGATTTTATTGAATTTATTTTTAGAAAATTTATTTATTTTTTTTATTTTTAAGCCAAAATTGTAATACTTTTTATTAAACATGAAATTAATATTATTAAATGGCTCAAAATTTAAAGCTCTAATTAAATTTAAGACATTTTTTTTATCATTATTTAAAAAATAGTTTATTTTTTTATATTTTTGAAAATCTTTTTTAAAATGAAAATTTTTTTTATTAAATTTATTTTTTTTCTTTCTTGAAACAAAGTAATTTATATTTTTTAAAAAAATAAAAAAATCTTTTACTTGTTGCTTTTCAATTTTTTGATAAAGTTTTTTTGCATCATATGAAAAATCATAATCAACAACTTTTTGAAAAACTATATCACCCTGGTCAATATTTTGATTCATTAAGTGTATAGTATGACCAGCTTTAGTGCTGTTTTTAATCGTCCAAAAAACTGGATTTGCCCCACTGTGAAGTGGTAATAATGATTTGTGGATATTAAAACACCCCTCCTTAGCAAGTTTTAAAATATTATTTTTTATTTTTTTTCTATATCCTAAGGAAAATATGTAATCTGGTTTAAAACTTTTAACCTCTTTTAATGAAATTGACTTTAGAATTAATTTAATTTTATATTTTTTAAATTTATTTAGTTTTTTATAAATTTTTTCACCTGTATTATTTATTCCAAAAATGAGAATTTTTTTAATCATTGATCTAATAAAAATTTTTTTTTATAGTATTGTACATTAGTTCTTGCATATAAGATCTATCTTGAACAGTGGCACCGGCAATATGTGGTGTTAAAATTAAATTGTCGTTTTTTTTTATATAATTTTGCAATAATTTTTTCTCTGAGATTTTATTAAAATCTTCATTCTTATAAACATCAACTGCTGCACCTGCAATCTTCTTGTTTTCTAAAAAATAAAGTAGATCCTTGATGTTTAAGTGGTGTCCTTTTGCTGTATTTATTAAAAAAGAATTTTTTTTCATTTTTTTTAAAAAATATTTGTTAATAAAATCATAACTTTTTTTATTAAGAGAAATATTGTTCGATATAAAATCTGAATTTTTAATTAAATCATCTAACCTTTTTGTTTGCTTAATTTTGTTGTTTAAAATTTTTTTAGATGGTGCATAAACGAAAACTTTCATTCCCAATTTCAATGCATATTTCGCAAGTTGAGAACCTATTCTTCCATATCCCATAATTCCTAAGCTACTACTCGAGATCATTTTTTCGTGAAACATTTGAGATTTAAAAGATGAGTATTTTGATATTTTATCTTTGTTTCTGTAAAAAAAATTTAATCTTCTAGCTAGAATAAAAATTAAGCCAATTATAAATTCTGGCGTGGGTGTAACTTTTTCGATCTGTTTTATTTTTTTTTTATCGAACCATATTACTTTAATATTTTTATCAAGCTCATTAAAATTTATTTTAGAAATTTTATGCAATCCCATAATAAAAACAAATTTTAGTTGGGGTAAATCTTTGAAAAAATTTTTTTTAAATTCAGTGAATGGATTAATTATTATCCCTGTAATTTTTTCATTTTTTTTTTTAATATAAAATTTATTTTTAAAATTATGTGCTAATATTTTTTTTTCAAAAAATTTGGGAATATCATATAATTTAATAGATTTACAAATTAAAACCTTACTCATAATACTTAATTTTTTTTCTAATTAATTGTTGCGCTACTTTTAAATCAAAAATATTATCAAGATCAAATCCATAGATATTTTTAATTAAAAGTCCATATGAAGGTTTTAAAAAAAAATTATTTTCTTTTAAAAATTTATTTGTATTAGATGCTATTAGATTACCATATGAATAAAAAGTTGGCTTAGTTTGTTTATTGTGCATTAACATTCTTTTTTTTTCGAATAAAAACTTTACTTTTGAGTTAAATAATTCTCTTTGATTATAAGCATGGAACTGATGTGGTACCTTGATAATAGTTTGAGCACTTTTAAACTTATTAGTTTTAAGTTTATTAATGATTTTATTTAGATGCTCTTTTTGTATAAAAACTGATGTAGGCTGTATCAATAGAAAATATTCAGGAAGTTTATAGCCCAAAGTTTTCGCATTATTTAGAACATCTTTAACAACCTCTACTGAATTAACTCTGTCTCCAGAAAGCTTTTTTATTCTTTTATGATAATCAAAATTAAATTTTTTAGATAATTTTTTAATTATTTCATCATCTGAGGAAACAATTATTTTTTGAATTTGCTTTTTTTTTCTTATTTGATCTAAAACATCAAATGAAAATTCAATTATTTTTTTATTTCCAAGTTTAACAATATTTTTTCTTTTTATTGATTTTGAATTTCTTCTTGCAGTTACAATTGCCCAGATATTTTTCATTTCAAATTTTTACAAATTTTATTAATTAATAGTCTTTCAGTTTTCACTCTTGCCTCTAAAGTTGATCCAGCTATTTTTGGAGTTACAATTATATTATCTTTGTGTTTATTTTTTTTTAAAAATTTCAAAACAATAGAATAATTATTATTTTCAAATTTAAAATTATTTTTAATTACATCTAGAGCACATGCTTCTGTGTACTTTTTTTTAAGAGATTTAATAAGATCACTCTCTTTTACTAACTCTCCTCTTGATGTATTTATAAAAAAAGAAGGTTTTTTTTGTTGTTTAAATAATTTTATGTTAATCATATTTTCTAATTTTTTGTGATAATGAAGGTGTAAAGTTATAATATTGCATTTTTTAAATAGTAAATCTAAATTTTTCACTCTTTTAAATTTTTTACTTAAAACGTAAGGATCATAGTAGAATACTTTCATTCCTAAGAAGGTACATCTTTCAGCAACATGTCTCCCAATTCTTCCTAGACCAATAATTCCTACAGATAAAAATTTCAGTGAATTATTAACAATAATTTTACTTTTTAAATTTTCTTTTCCATTTATAAATTTTGACGAACTTACTAATATTTTTCTGGTTAATTCAAAAATAAAAGCGATTACTAAATCTGATGTTGCGGTAATATTTTTCATTACACGATCATTTTTTTTTAAATTAATAAATTTAATTTTTTTTTGTTTTATATAACTTTTATCAATATGAATATCTCCTGTTGTAGGAGATGCAATTAATTTTAAGTTAGTGAAATTTTTTAATTTTGAGTTGTCATAATATTTATCCATTGGTAAAAATATCGCGTTAATAATATTTTTTTTCTTAAAAGTTGCTATATTTTTAGTCAAATAAATTTTATGTTTTTTTTTTAAAAATTTTAAATTATCTTTAGAAAAATTTAATTTATTTAAATAAAGAATGTTACCCATTATTTAGATTTTTTTAAAACTAAATAGTCTTGAAGAATCAATCCGTCCAATCCTGAATTTTTTAATGTAAATAATGCATCTTCAGGGGAGCATACCATTGGATATCCATGAAGATTTAAAGATGTATTAAGCAAACAATATACGCCAGTAATTTTTCCAAATTCATTTATTAAATCATAATACTTCTCATTGTGTTTCTTCTCTAATATTTGAGGTCTCGTTGTTAAATCAGCTGGATGTATTGTTGCAGGTGCAATTTTTTGAAAATATTTCGTCGTATTAAAAGCCATAGTCATGTACGGACAAGATAATTTTTTTTTATTAACAAGATATTTATTTTGGTACTTATCTAAAATTGAAGGTGTAAATGGCATCCAAAAATCTCTAAATTTTATTTTAGAGTTAATTATTTTAACAATTTCCGTTTTTCTTGGATCCGCTATTATAGATCTATTTCCTAAAGCTCTTTGTCCTAACTCCATACGACCATAAAATCTTCCAAAAACTTTACCCTTTGACAAATATTCTGAAATTTTTTTATTATTTTTTATTCTCTGAAAACTATACTGTTTATTTAGCTTTAAAAATTTAATTAAAGCTTTTTCTATATATTCATTTGTAAAATCTGGACCTAAATAAATATTATCCATTTTTTTTAATTTAAGACCGCTTATTTTACTACTAACATAATAACAACCACCTACTGATAAAGTTGAGTCACCAGACGATGGATTCATATAAAATCTTTTTATATCCTTTAGATTTGAAATTGGTATGGCTGCCTTTATATTTTGTGCAACTCCTCCTGAAATTAAAACACTATTAATTTTACTTTTTTTGATACAATTTTTAATCCAATTAATTAAGGTTTCTTCAACGACTAATTGTAAACCCCCCGCAATTCCATCAAATCTACAGTGTTTAAGTTTTTCTTTGAAATGAAAATAAAAATCTGGTGGTTTTTTTTTTAAAAATATTCCATAGGCTTTTGCAACAAATAGATTTTTAAAAGCTGAATTGTATGCTTTTTTGGTCTCGTAATCACTTGCATAAGGTGCAAGACCCATGACTTTAAATTCATGTTGTGAAGGTTTCATTCCAAGCATTAAAGTAATAAACTTATACAAGGTTCCAATTTTATTTTTTTTTGAATAATAAACTTCTTTTAATTTGCTATTTTTAACTATACTTACGGATAAATTCGATTTATCACCCATGCCTTCATTTGTTAATACTAAACATTTTTTTCTGTATATCTCTGGACCTGCGAATAACGCATAATATTGATGACCTTTTTCATGCTCAATATGTTGAATTTGACTTAAATCTTTTAATTTTAAATGCTTATGAACAGTATCGACTCTCATTTTTTTAAATATTTTAATTGCATCATTTTGATTTCTTATATAATTCCTTTTTTTTAAATAATCTGTAAAATCGAAATCCTGTTTTAAATTAATTTTATGTTTAAAAATTTTTAGATAATCTATATTTTTTTTTTGATATATTTTTGGTTTCCAATAATCATACTGCTCTGAGAGAAAATCTTTTATAGTAAAACTGTCAATTCTATTTACTAAATTCTGCTCCATTAAATCATTTTTAGATACTATTGCAATTACATCTAAATTATTTGATTTAATTCCTGCATATTTTAGACAAAAATTAATTGCATTTTTAGGATAGCCCATTTGGCATTTTTTTTTTGTAAATCTCTCCTCAGCTGCAGAGGCAACAATTTTTCCATTTATCATAATTGATGCATTAGCCTCATGCCCATAAGATATAGCTAAAACTGAATATTTATTTTTATTTATAAACTGCATGCAACAATTCCCAGTCATCATTAGTTTTTTTCCATAAATTAGGTCTTTTTTCTTTAAATGCATCAACAATGTCGTTTAAATCTTTTTCGGTTATATTTAAATAGTCCAATGTTATTTTTTTGGAATAAGTTGGTGGTTCGTGATCAAATTTTTTAACAAGCTGAATGGCCTCATCCCTAGTTAAATGTTTGTCTCTTACTTCATGGGAGGCATCCGATGTTGCTCTGCCGATACCAAATTTAACATACGACATATAATAGTGTAATGGATCTGTGGCATCGTCAAGGCTTGCATACTTGTTATAAGTACCTTCGCTTCTTCCTTCCGGGTTGACATCAAAATTATAATTTTTTGATGCATAGTAAAAATTTTCTTGTGGAATCCATTTATGAAAGTAACCGAACCACACAAATTTAATTTTTTTTTCTAAAAGCTCTTGTTTAGTTGGAGGTGAATAATACTTTAAAGACGGATGCTTTCCCTCATCCTCTGTTAAAATTCCATCTTGAATTCCTTGTTTAACCAATGCATCAGTATTTGAGCCTTTATGATATAAATCAACAAAATCATCAGGATCTCTTCCTGGCAAGTCTTTGTCTTTTAAACTTCCTCCATATTCTAATTCACCATTTTCTCCTGACATTAGTAATTGAATATTTAACTCTTTTGCAACATGGAAAGGATATGCTATTTGACCTCTACCAAACGCTTCGAAATGATTTCCAATATATACTAAGCCTAATAATGATATTTTTCTTTGTAGCTCTCTATTAGGAGTGAATAATGTCCCATCAATTCCGGAGCTATACATATTCTGTAAATTCTGCATTCCTATTTGTGTATATAAAAGTGGTGACCATGTTACGAAAAGAGGATTCATCTTATATTTATACTTAAGAACGTGAGCTATCATTCCAGCATCTTTGCCACCACTTCCTGGCACTAAGACATCATATTCTCCATTATTTTTACGATATTTATTCAATAAGTCTTCAAACTCTTGTTTTCTTGATTTCCAATCAATTTTTTGTTTTTCTTCAGCCCATCTACAAGCTCCACAAACACCTTCATTGTCAAAAACTATTCTTGGTCTTTGATTTGAAACAACACATTTTTTACAAAATTTTACTTCTTCAGGGAGCTTGGCTATTTGTTTCTCTAGATTACTTTCAAGAGAAATCTTAAAATAATCTAAGTTTTTATAATTTCGTTTAATAATATTTTTCATTTATCTTAAGTATTTAATTTATATATCCTCTATAATCTTTTTTAATAATGATAAACCATTAATTCCACTCTTTTCAGGATGAAATTGGAATGCATAAGAATTATTTTTCTTAAAAATACAAGGAATCTTATTTTTTTTGTAGTCTGATAAATATAGGCATTCATTATTATCAAAGTTTTTGACAGTAAAGGAATGCATAAAATAAAATTTGTAATTGTCAATTCCTAAAACGTCTTTTTTATTATTGTAAATCTTTCTCCATCCTAAATTGGGAAGTTTAATTGGTATATCAGCAATTTTTTTAATCTCACCATGAAACAAACCAAGTCCATTTTGAATACCATCCTCATATGTTTTTTCAAATAAAATTTGCATTCCGCTACATATTCCGATTAATACTTTTTTTTCAAAAAAAAACTTTATTAAATCTCCAAGTTTCTCGTTATTTATTTCATTAATACAATGGTTACAATTACCATCTCCAGAAATAATTAAGACATCTGATTTCATCAAATCATTTTGATTTTTACTAAGTTGTATTTCTAATTTATTTTTTTTTAGAAAGTTTATAATACTAAAAATATTACCATTATTGAGGTTTAATATACTGAATTTTAATTTTTTTTTGTTTTTAATTAAAATATTTTTTTTTTCTTTATTAAATTGGATTTCTTTATCGATTTTCTCATTAATTTTATTGAAAAAATTTTTATCATTTAAAAAATCTGAATTACCTATTTCATTATTAAATTCTTTTATATTTTTTTTTTTTTCTGCTAATAAATTATAATGAAATAAAGATCCAACCAATAAACCATCTATATTAAAATTTTTATTTATATTTTCTATTTCTTGCATAGATTTTATCCCTCCTGAATATACAACAGGGACACTCTCTATTTTTGATAAAACTTCTAATATATTATAGTCAGCACCGTTTATTTTACCATCGTTATAAATAGATGAACAAACAATTTCGCCGATACCATTATCTACTAAAATTTTTATCCAATCGTTTAGTAAAAAATTTTTTCTTTCTCTTCCAAATTCAGAATAAAGTTTATAATTATCTCCAATTTTACTTGCCTCTAAATTTGCTGTTATTGCTTGACTACCATAAACTTGAGAAATTTTATTTAAAATTTTTACGTCATCAAATAAATATGTATTTAATGCTACTTTATCAGCTCCACTTTGAAATGCTTTTTCAACATCTTCAAAACTTCTTAAACCACCCGATATAGTAATGGGGACAGTAATATTTTTACAATATTTTTTTAAGTACTCAAATTTAAATGGCATACCATACAAACTTGCCGTTACATCAATTAAAAAAAATTCATCTGCTATATTCTGCTCATAATTTTCTATAAAAAAATCTGGATAACCCAAAACTCTTAATCCCTCAAAAGACACTCCCTTTACCAAAGTATTATTTTTTATCTCTATTTTCGGAATTATTCTCATCAAAAACTAATTTTTAAAAAAACTAATAGAAATAGGCTGGTATGCCTTAACATCTCTTTTCAATACTTTTCCAATAATACTGTTAATTTTTTCAGAACCTAAACCAAGTAATGGTCTTAAAATTTTTATGCTAGAATATTTAACTTTTTCATTTTTTTTCATGTTTTTTGAGAAGTAAACTCCTTTTCTAGCGTGATTTCTTAAAATTTTTTCGCCTATGGATATTTCTTTTTTATTTATTATTTTCAAATAATTTTGATTAATTCTTACTAAATCTACCATTTCTTTTAACTCCTTTTGATTTAATGACATATGATGATCACCTAATTTTATGTTTTTATTGAAAGTAAAGTGTTTTTCAATAAATTCTGCACCATGATAAATAGACATTGCTGGCCAGAAAATTTCTTTAGTATGATCAGAAAAACCAATTTTACAATTTGGAAATTTTTTTTTTAAAAATTTGATATAATTTAATTTTGGGTTAATAGTTGGATATTCTGATACACAATGCATCAATATTATATTACAACCTTTTAAAAGATTCACAGACTTATTAATCTCTTTATATGATGCCATTCCAGTGGAGATTATTACATTTAATTTCATTTTCTTTATTTCTTTTAAGAGGGGGTAATTAGTTATTTCTCCAGACGGAACTTTAACAATATTTATTTTGAATTTTTTTAACATTTTTAAACTTTTAATATCAAATACAGAAAAAAATAATTTAATTTTTTTTTTTTTTGAGTAAGAAATTAATTTATTCCATTGAACCAAAGAAAATTCTCTTTTGAAGAATCTTTTGTATACTTTCTTAAATTTTGTATTTATATATTGATTATATAGTTCTTTAGTGTCGTATAATTGAAACTTCACATAATCTGCACCTGAATTCTTGCCAATATCAATTAATCTCTTTGCATTTTCAAAATTTCCATTATGATTTAAACCTGCTTCTGCAATAATTTTTACTTTCATTATGCCTTAAATTCCTCCAGAGACGATATGATAAAATCAAGATCTTTTTTTTTTAATAAATGGTGATTGGGTAGACCGAATATTCTACCTGCTAAGATTTCTGAATTTTTTAATTTTTTATTAAAAAATTTCCTAAAAATTTTTTGTTTATAAAGTGGAAAATCGTATCTTTCTCTTATTTCTATGTTTTTTTTATTTAAAAATTTTTTTAGATCTTTCAGTTTTATTTTTATATTATTAATATGAAATGGGCACCAAAAATAGGTATGTTCAACTATCCTATTAAAATTTTGAGGGGTTAACCATCTAAGGTTTTTTTTTTTTGATATTTTATTAATTAAATATTTTGAGTTAAGAATTCTTTTTTTTTTCAATTTCTCAAATTTTTTCAATTGAATAATTCCAATTCTTGCTTGTAATTCATTCATTCTATAATTGTATCCAACTATTTCGTGATTATTTCTATCAATAAGTCCATGATTTCTTATTTTTTTTGCAATGATAGAATGTTTTTTATTTTTAAATACAATCATTCCACCTTCACCAGTAGTAAGATGTTTGGTTGCATAAAAAGAATAACAAGCGGCATCTCCAAAATTGCCAACATATTTGCCTTTATATTTTGTGCCATGTGCTTGAGCACAATCCTCGATTAATTTAATATTTTTTTTTTTAACTATTTTACAAATCTTATCCATATCACAAGAATTTCCAGTAAAATGAGTAACTATTAAAGCTTTTGTTTTTTTTGTGATTTTACTAAGCAAGTCTTCCGGATCTAGACAATAATTTTCAAGACTTACATCGCAAAATACTGGCTTTGATCCATTGTGCAAAACACATGTAGCAGTACTCCCAAAAGAAATTGAGGGAACAATTACCTCATCTTTAGGCTTAATTCCTAGAGCTATCAATGCACAATGAAGTGCAGCTGTTCCGCTGTTTACAGCTACTGTATTATAATGATTAAATTTTTTAGAAAACTTCTGCTCAAACAATTTTACATTTGCTCCAGATACATAATTTCCAGATAAAATTATATTTTTAATTGCCCTGTATTCTTGTAAATCAGTGATCGATTCTGCTACTTTAATTTTTTTTTTATTTAAAGTTTTTTTTGAAATTTGCATTATTAACTTCTAAAATATTTATAGTATCTCTATATATTGTACTAGGCTTTTCAAATTTTCCTTTTAAAATTTTTCTAAAATTTGTATTTATCATTTTCATTTGATGCTTTTCATCTTCAACTCTTGGATTTTTAATATGCTTAATTTTTATTTTTGAATTTAATGATGAAAGATTTTCAGCTATAGAGTTAATAGATGATAAAAATGTAAATTGATTATAGACATTATATCCATTTTTTTTATTATTTTTATGATAAACAAAATTAACTAAAGATTTTATTGTATCATTTAAAGAAATAAATGGCTTCTTTTGAAGTCCTTTTCCATAAACAGTTAAATCTTTATTTTGATAAGACATTGCAATAAACCTATGGGCAACTACCCCAAAATAAAAATCATAATCAAATCGGGTATTAAATAAGTTATCTTTATTAAATTCGTAAGAATCATAATTTAATCCTAAAATAATTGCTGTTCGAAAGTCATGAATATTCATTTTCCATATACGATTAGCGAAATATAAGTTTGTGGTGTCATGACATTTACTATTGTGATACCAACTGCCAGCCATATGGCCAAATAAATAATCTCTTTTTTTTACTTTTAAAAAACCTTCAGGTATAGGAAAATTTGGTGCACCGTAAGTGCCAGTTGTAGTAGTGTGAACAAAACAAGTTTTTTCTTTATTATATTTCTTTAACGCCCAAATTATATTTCTTAAAATTTGGTTATTATTATTTTGCGTAAAATTGCAATGATCAGCAGAAATTATAGAGTAAGGCGCAGATGGTTGTGCTGCTAAATTAAAAATAATATCAAAATTATATTTTTTTATAATTTTATCTACATTTTCGTATTTACTAAAATCAATATTCAAAAAATCATTATTTGCATTTATTTTTTTTAAAAAATTTCTTCTATTTTTAAAAGACGCTATTTTTAAAGCAGAGTGACTATTTAAATTCCTAACCCATTTTCTTCTAAATTGGTTATCTACACCTATTATCTTAGATTTTGGATACTTTATCGCTAAAGTTAAGTTTAGAGGCCAACCAAGATATCCATCAGCACCTGTTATTAAAATTTTCATGTTAAAAACTATTTATTAAAATTTTTGTATCTGTCATATCAATTTTTGTTAATATGTCATAACATTTATTTATTGAATTTATATTATAATAGTCCGACTTAAGTTTTTTAATTTTCATCTTCAATTTTTTATCATTTAGACAGTGTTCAATTAATGATCTAAGTTTTTTCGGATTGTATCCACTGTTTATTATATTTTTAGTTTGATGTCTTCCTTTTTGTCTATCACCAATATTCAATGCTGGAACTCTTAAATAACAAGACTCTAATATTCCTGAGCTTGAATTTCCCATTATTAAATCCGATTTTGCATATAGGGAATAAAATAATTCATTTTTTAAATTTTTAAAAAAAAATGAATTTTTATCTTTGGAACAAAATAGATTTATATTTTTTACTATAATATCGTAACCAGGGTCAGAACAGGGATAAATAAAAACTTTGTTAGCATCTATAGTCTTTAAAGATAAAAGAATACTTTTAATTTGTTTTTTTAAATCACTGAGAAAATAAGTTTCTGGATGAAATATAATAATTATAGTTTTCTTTTGAGGGGAAATTGATAATTTTTTAAATAGTTTCTCTTTCGTTAAAGTTTTTTTTGGTATTTGATGAAGGGAAAGAAGCCCCACATTAAATATTTTATTTTTACTTATTCCAAATTTTATTAATTTTTTATAACTAGTACTGTTTGAGACTAAATGAAAATTTGACAGCATACTAATTGAGAACCTTGTTGCATTATCTGTGCTACCCTCAGAAATATCACCACCATATAAATGAATTAATGGAATATTCAATATCAAGCAAGGAATGGCAATGGAAAAAAGTTCACTTCTGTCTCCTAAAACAACTACAGAATAGGGTTTTATAATTTTCAATTTATTAATAATCTTTTCCATTGCTCTGGGAATTTGTCTTGATCTACTGAGCTTACTTCCATCAATTTTATTAATTATAGACTTAACCAAATGAGTATCTTTACTTAAATTTTTAAATTCATTATATGTTTCTCCAAAAAATTTCGACATGTGCATATCTGTAAAAAGAATTGACGATGAAAAGTTTTTGCTTTTGTTAATTTTTTTTATTAGTGGAATAAAATGATTAATTCCTCCTCTTTTACCGGTAAAAAATAAAATTTTTTTTTGCATTCAAATAATTTTATATATACTTTTGTAACATAAAAACAAATTCAAAGATTTATAATTATACTAATTGATTAGTTTTTTCATCATCCAAAATTTATTTTTAATTAAAAAAGAGGGACTAATTTTACATTTTATATTTCCATGAATTTTATTTTCAGAAGGATATTTTAAGGATAAATTAATATATAATTTCCAAAATTTTTGATTTATTTTTTTTTCATACTTTCTTAATTTAAAATTTCTTTTTATAT
>MDTG01087255.1_pt1 | contig 13539 bp, 13 predicted proteins | sample 811421 | NCBI WGS metagenome assembly MDTG01 (sample SAMN05326645, study PRJNA326480) | marine metagenome | isolation source: seawater | place: Pacific Ocean: South East | collected 2011 | reverse complement strand
TAAGGATTATTAATTTTTTTATATTTTTTAAAAATTTTAGCTGATTCTTTTTTACCAACAAATTTTTTAAAATTACTTAGATCATCTTTTTCCATAAAATATAATACAGTTGGATCAGCTTCTAATTTCATTCTTTTCTTTAAGCGATTATGATAGACTGAAGATATAATAGGCATTTCATCTATCAACATTGCCTCCCCTTGAATAATAGATGCCAAAGTTATAATTTCTACTAAATCTAATTGACTGTTTATAGATAAAGGATAAATATCTTTATTATACTTATCCATAAATCTTTTTGTTAAAATTCTAATTATATCTTTTTCATTATATGTATTTAAAAATATGTATGTATCAGGAAATAAAAAACCCTCTAATGAAGGGACATCATAATTAATACCTAAATCTTTTATATAATCACTATTATAACATAACGATATAAATTTATTTTTATTAATATTAAACTTCTTACTAAGAGATTCTGCGATATCATCAATATTCCAGCCCTCATAAATAGTCATACTTTTTCGATCTTTTGAAACAGATGTTATTAATCTAACTAAATCTTGTACTGTACGTATTCCTTTTAAACTATACAGGCCTGGTTTAATATTTTTTTGATTGAATGTTGAATAAATAACCAATTTAAATAAAACCTCATCTAAACAAAGATTTTCTTCTAAAACTAATGATACATAATTGGCATTAGAATCAGGTGGAATATTAAGTATAAAGTTATCATCATTACATTTTAATTGGGTTTGCAAAATGTTACTATAAAATAAAATGCAACCAAATAATAACAATAATTTTAATAAAACTAACGTTCTTAGATTGTTTTTCATATGTATAATTTATAATTATATTGTTTAATAAAAATTTAATACTTGCAAAAGTAGCATATTAACATTTAATTTTTTCATAATGGAACGTGTTAATAAAGAAAAGATTGATAGCGATAATTCAAGTTGGTCTTTTACAAATATTAATTACGTGCTCTTTTTTATAGGTATTTTTAGCATTTTAATAGGTTATATTCTAATGTATTCAGGTGGAGTAGATGGATTTTTAAGTTTAAAATTATCTTCTTTATTCTTAATTTTAGGATATTGCTTTATTATCCCTTTATCTATTTTGTATAAAAATTAATTTTGGGGTGGTAGTTCAACTGGTTAGAGCACCGGCCTGTCACGCCGGAAGTTGCGAGTTCGATCCTCGTCCATCCCGCAATAAAAAAGCCTTCAATTTGAAGGCTTTTTTATTTTAAATAATTCAAACATCACATTCTATATATATCAAACTATAAATTAAAAACTAAAAATCAATCTAACTGCAATTAGAGATAGTACAAACTTAAGTAATATCTTAAAAGAACGTTCCGGAATCATTTTAAGAAAATACTTACCCAAGTTAGTACCTATAAAAACAGCACAGATTAATGGAATAAGAATTTCATACTCATTAATATAATTCATATTAAAGAAATAAATAAATAATGGGATTTTTGTAAAATGAGTTATCATTTGACAAGCTGCTTTATTTGCTATAATATTTTCTTTAGTTAAATTACTTTTTAAAAAAAAAGGTGCAATAAGGGGTCCTGTTGCTCCAACAAAAACTGATGCTAAGCCACTAATACCCCCAACTCTAATAAATGATTTTGATATTTTTTCTTTTTTAGCTTTCTTTAAAAAAAGATACCAAATGATAAAAACACCTATTATGGGCTTTAAAAATTCTACTTTAATATCAGCAGCTGAATAAACACCATAGAACTGTATTAATAAAAAAATTATAACTGCAGATATTCCTGAACCAACTAAAGCGCCAATAGAAAATTCTTTAATGATTTTTTTCTTAAGATGTTTTTTAAAAACATATGTTCTTGTAGTATTGCTTATTAATTGTATTATGCCATGTAAAGCAATAACCATATAACCTTCAGGAATAATTATTGCCATAATGCCAAGTAAAATTATTCCTCCACCCATTCCAATTACAGCTGAAATTGATGAGGTGATAAATGCAGATAAAATTAAAATTATAATTTCCATATACAGAAAATTAATTTTTATCTAAACATTCAAATAAATAATTACTTAAAAAGCATCCGACTAATTGACCAACAATAAAATAAGGTACTGAAATTGGAGATATTCCTGTAAAGGTATTAGTAAACATTCGAGCTATTGTTACGGCTGGATTAGCAAAAGAAGTTGATGATGTAAACCAATAACCTGCAGTGATAAATAAAGCGACTCCCATAGCTACTGATTTTTCATCATTTTTACGTACTAATAGAATAGTTAGAACAAGACCAAAAGTAGCTATAATCTCACTAATAAATAAAGGCATCTCACCTCTAATATTTGTTGAGATCTGGAATAAATCTATTTGAAAAATATAGTGAATACACAACACACCTAACAAACCTGAGATTATTTGAATTATTATATAATTAAATAAATCTTTTATATTCAATTCTTTTCTTAAATAAAAAATAAAAGATACTGCTGGATTAAAATGTGCTCCTGATATTGAGCCAAACATCTTAATCAGAACAAATAAAATTGCCCCTGTTGCAATTGTATTACCTAAAAGAGCAACAGCGGTATTACCATTTGCTAAATTTTCTGCCATTATACCCGAACCAACAACTACTGAAACTAAAAAAAATGTACCTAAAAATTCAGCTATATATTTTTTCATTATTCTAACTCCTCTTTAAAATCACTAATTTTTTTAAAAATAATATCTCTTACTTCTTGATATTTCATATATGTTTCATCTTTATCGCCTTTAAAAACAGCAGGATCTTCTACTCCCCAATGGATATGCTTAATTCCAGAATCTAAAATAGGACATTTATCTCTAGCATCACCACATAAAGTTATAAGAATATCAAATTTATTAATTTTTTTATCAGATATTTTTGTTGATTTATGTTTAGAAATTGATATAGAAATATCATCCATTACTTGCATTGCAATAGGATTCAATCCATGTGCTTCAGTGCCAGCACTTTCGACTATAATATTTTTGGGGAATAAAGCTCTAGCAATGCCTTCTGCCATCTGAGATCTGCAAGAATTACCAGTACATAAGAATAAAATAGATTTGATATTATTCAGGGTATCCAATTCTTTCAAATGGATTCACTATACTAGAAACTAAATTACGTGAATGAGCAGCTATACGCTTTAAATATCTAGCATATAAGCATAGAGAACCTGCTTCCTCTGATGAAAAACTTTGATTTTTCCCAGAAACAATACCATCAACGATTTCAGTACTAACTGAAGCTATATCCGTCTTATAGTTAAGCATTAGCTGTCTAGCCTTATCTATATCTTGTGTTTTAAATGCATCAATAGCATTATTTAGAAATTCTTTTGTTGCTGATTCTATGTTAGATAATTCTTCTTCATATTCTCCACCACTTAATTTTTTAGGGTGCTGTACAGCTAAGTCATAAATATTCTTAGTATAATCACCTATCCTTTCAATATCAATGACTACACTTACAAGAATAAGACCTGAACCTAAGTCATCTTTTCCCCCAACAGCTAAATGAGTCATCACTTTTCTCCTGACATCTCTTTCAAATCGATTTATCTTTCTATCCATTGCATATATATCAATAGGTATATCTGCAGTATCAGAATTTCTTAATGTATTAATGGATTCATTAAACATTTGACGATCAATCTCTAACATTTCATGGCACTCTTGTAATGCTTGTTCATATAAACTATCTGACTTAAATAATTCAAAAATTTGTTTAAACATTTATTTTCCTCCTAATAAAATTATTAAAAACGGGATTAAGAAAAATACAACTATTAAATATAAAATTGGATATATTTTATTCTTCATAGCAAGATCAGTAAAGACTTCTGATAGCTTAATTGGAATTTCTCTTAAAAATGGATTAGCATAAACTAATAAAATACCAAAAATATTAAAAAACAGATGGGCAAAAGCTGTAACCATAGCTGTAACATTTAAAGTTAAAGATGCAAGAAGTGCAGTCACAGTTGTTCCTATATTTGCCCCTAAAGTAAATGGATATATCTGCCTTAAGGTCAATACTCCTGCTCCAGCGAGAGGAACAATAGTAGAAGTTGTAATTGATGAGCTCTGTACAGCAATCGTTAAGAACATACCAAAAACCATAGCTCTAATTGCAGTTTTGAATATATATGTATCAAAAAAAGATTCAACTTTATCAAGCACTAAACTTCTAAGTAATTTAACAATACAATAAAGCATCAAGAATGTTAGGATAACACTTATAAAAATATAAAATATATCATTATCAAAACTTAATAATTGCAATTTCTTTGCTCCCCATTTAATAGCTGCTTTAATAGGGCTCTTAAAAACTTCATCTGTACTTAAAGTACCAAATAATAATAAGCCTAAACCAGATGCTGTTTTTTCTATTAAACCAAACATTATTTCAATTGGAAATAGAACTAAAACAGCAAGAACATTAAAAAAATCATGTATCGTTGCTGCCTGAAAAGCTCTTCTAAATTCATTGCCTCTTTTAATATGTCCTAATGAAACAATCGTATTAGTTACCGTTGTTCCAATATTTGCACCCATAACCATTGGTATAGAACCTGCTAAGGTTAAAGTCCCTCCACCTACCATAGCAACAATAAGAGAAGTTGTAGTAGATGAGCTCTGAAATAAAGTTGTAGCTAAAATACCAATAAACAAAGCAATAAAGGGATTGCTTGTAGTAGTCATAACCTCTTTTGCAAAACCACCACCTAATAATTTAATTCCACTTGATAAACCATTAATACCTACTAAAAAAAGATAGAGAGCAAACACCACTCCTAACACTTTAAGTAAAATTTTTATTTTTTTATTCATTTTTTATGATATTTTAATTTATTTTTAATTCCGCTAAATTAATTTATGCTTAAAATAATAAGAAAAAATTAGAATTATATTAAGAATATATTAAGAATTTATTTTGGAAGACAAAATGAAAATGTACTGCCAATCGATGGTTCACTACTAACTTCAATACTTGTATTATGCGCCAATAATATATGTTTAACAATAGATAAACCTAAGCCTGTTCCACCAGAAATTCTTGATCTATCTGAATCAACTCTATAAAAGCGCTCAAAAATTCTATCAATTTTATTTTTATTAATGCCTATTCCATGATCAATTACACTGATAACAATTTTGTTATTATGATATTTTACAGATATAATTATATCTCCATTATCAGAATAATTTATAGCATTAGTTATCAAATTATCAAAAACAGTTAAAATAGCCGTTTTATCAATATTAATTTTTATGGATTCAACATCTGGCAGTACCAACTTATTACCACGCTTAATTAAGATATCAGCATATTTTAGATCAATTTCTTTAATGATATCTGATAAGAATACATCTTTCTTATTTAATTTCAACTCATTTGATTCAATCATAGAAATTTTGATTAGATCTGTTAATAAGCTTTCAATCCGTTCAGCTTGTAACTTAATTTTTTTAACAAAAGATTCATTAATATTAGAATCATTAATAGCACCGTCTAAAAGAGTATCAATATAGCCCTGCAATGTAAAAATAGGAGTTTTCAATTCGTGAGAGACATTACCTAAAAACTGACTACGATGCTTTGTTAATTTTTCAATAGAATTTTTTCTATTATTAAGAAATTCTAATAAATAGTCAATTGATTCAACAACTTCAATTAATGAAGTATGTTTTTTTTTATTTTTAATTACATGATAATATAATGAATCAATTTGATTATACAAGGAATCGATAGAAGACTGCATTTTATAAATAAGAACTATAATAATTAGCAAAAAACAAAAAGTAGCTATATAATAAATATTAGTATTAACTACTCCTACAAAAAAATAAATAACTATAAAATAGAAAATAGAAACCAATACAATCTTTAAATAATTTAATTTATTACTCATCTTCTATATAATAACCTCTACCATGAGATGTATAAATTATTTTTTTACTTTTCTCTATTTTCTTCCTTAGATTTGTAATATGAACATCTATTGTTCTATCTGAAACAATCACATTATGACCCCAAACTTTATTTAATAATTCTTGCCTATTAAAAACTTTTCCTGGTGATTTAATGAAAAGTAGTAAAATATTATATTCTTTATTAGTTAAATCAATTTTCTTTTTATCAACAAGAACTTGTGCTTTTTTAAGGTTAATAGATAGATTATAATAACTAAAAATCTCATCATTATCTTTAACTAAAAATGTTTTTAAAATATTATCAATCCTAATAAGTAAATTTTTGATTGATATAGGTTTATAAATATAGTCTACAGCTCCTCTGCTTAATCCAGCATATTCATCATCAGAAGAACTCTTAGCTGTTAAAAACACAATAGGTATTTCAGATAATTTTGGATTACTTTTAATTACATCACATACTTGGTAACCATCTAATTTTGGCATCATTATATCAAGAATCACTAAATCAATAGAACTGTCAATTTTAATAAGTGCCTCATGTCCATTATTTGCAGTTACTACATTATATTTATTTTTAGATAGATTATAAGATAATAAATCTAAAATATCTTTTTCATCATCAACAATTAATATAGTTTTATTCATCTTATAATTTTAATTCATTTTAAATAAAAAAATAAGCCATTTTTATTTTGCAATAAAAATGGCTTATCTAACTAATTAATAAATAAGTATATTTAATACTTAAACATAAATGTTAAGCTATAATCATTAGAACCATCTTCAATAGCAACATTAGGACAGATATACAATCCATTTGTAGGATTCCATACTGCACCAAGCATTGATATTGTTTCATCTACAGAAGATAAAGCATCATCATGAGTATTAAGCATATCATGTCTTGCAAATAGATTTAAAGCATCAGACATCTTATAACTAAGATAAAAAGAAGTTAATTTATCTGTAAGGCTACCATAATCATAACTATTATATTCTAGACCTAACCTTAAACCACTTGAAGACCAACCTCCAAATAAACCAATTAAGCTATAATCATCTGCGTCGTCATCACTCTCACCATCAAAACTTGTCATAACAATCCCAACATTATGCCCATCATTTTTATTAAGTTTTGATTCACCATACATAAATCTTAGAGAAGTCAGCATTTTACCATCAGAATCATTCTTTTTATAACCGTCTCCATTTACAATCTGAACATTTGTATTAAATTCTCCAAAACTATGAGAATATCCTATACCAAAGTCAGCAGTACTGCTAATAAATCCATGATAATCTAAAGGAGATTTTGCAACAAAACGATATCCCCAATTTTTCTCTTGTACACCAAATGAATTCATACTAATTAATCCAAAAGAAAATTTACTATTATCACCATTCTTCCAATCAACATATACATTTTTCAAATATGATGATAATTTAGTATCATCTACAGTTGTTGGGTCTCCGTCAGAATCTCTTCCAACATCATATCTAAGTTTAAAGAATAAATCATCAGAAAGATCATCCGTATACTGTAAATATGCGCGATTTACAGAGAAAGTCTCATTATCATAATTAAAAATACTATAGCCAGAAAATTCTCCAGCTGTCATTATTGATAATGATATTATTGTAACTATAAGTATCATTTTATTTTTCATATTTTATATCCTTTTTTATAATTAAAGTTTAAAAGTTAATTTTTAAGAATTTATTAAAAAATCATTAATTTTATATTAATTTGAAAATTATTCATTAAAGATTTCTATATGTAAATTTCTTTTTAAAATTCTTTGATTTTTTATCATCAATTTCAAGTAATGGGTATACAAATAGATTGGCTGGATTACTACCATATCCATCTAATTCAAAATCACGTCCCACCATCATTTCGACACGACTTTCACCAATAGTACCAAAATAATAATCAATTGTACTTGGATCTTTATCAGCCTCAGATATATCAACAGGATACCACCCCTTACCATCGATATAATAATCTGCCCAGCAATGATAGCCTTTTACAATACCTTCATCTCCACTAGGGATAGGAAAACCCATATGAAATCTTGCAGGAACACCCATAGTTCTACTAAGTGATATAAAATAAGAATGATAATCAGTACAATTCCCTACACCTATATCACATGCATACACAGAATTTCCATTACCATATGCGTATGTATCTTTCTGAGATTTAACTAATTCATCCTTTGATTTATTTTTAAGACCATAAGTTATATTACTAGATAGCCATTCTTTTCCAGTTTTAGGATTTTTACCACCATGAATATACTTATAATTTCCAGAATTCTTATCATCTGTTGGTTTACCATAATGCATGCCATTTAAAACAAAATCATATAATTCTCTCATATTATCAGATTTTAAATTATTATCTTCAATAATTGATTTAAACATTTGCCCAACGGGGACCATACTTGAAGATTTTAAATATTTTTCATTGTCTACATCATTATTTTTTATATTTTGCTGTTCTTCTCTCATTACATTAAATGTCATAGATACAGTTTTAGATTCCTTAATTCCGTTTTCTTCAAGGATATATAAATATTTATTTCCATGATAATCTTCATCTTTTAATTCATAATTCATCCATTGAGCATCTATTGATAAATCAGTAATTGATTGAATAACACTACTTTGTGGAACTGGGATCCATAGCTCAAGTTTCTTGCCATCTGTTGATTCTAATTCTACACTATATGTAAATTCAAATGTTCTAAATTTACCAGTACCAAATGTTGGACTTTCACAACTTATTGTTAAAAAAAATATTAAAAATATTACTATATTCTTTTTCATTTTAATAACCTCAATTTAAATAATTAATAAAAATACTATACGGCGTGTCTATCCTACCTGGAAGAAGTAATGAGAAGTCATGTATAAAAGTTATATTTCATGATATGTAAATTTAAGAATTAAAAGTATTTTAATTAAGTATTAAAAAAACAATTTCTATAATATCTAGTACATTAACCTCAGCATCATTATTAATATCAGCCAATAAATTTGTTGATTCTAATCCTAATATCATATTTACTACAAAAACAATATCTACAACATTAATAATTCCATCCATATTGATGTCGCCAAATAAGGAATAGATAAATTTATCATATAATGCTCCCCATAATTCATTATGATTATTATCATATCCCAAGGCCCAAATTCCAATTCCTGCAACTTCATTATCAATAGCAAATTGATATTTATGAGATAAACTTAAACTATCATCATACCAGCACTGTCTCCACTCTAAATCATCTTGATATGAAATCCAAGCAGATTTAGAATTATCGTTCCAATTATATCCGTAATTTTGTGACATATTACGAGCTAAATCATAAGTAAGAGCATTGCCTACACCTGTTGTAAATGAATTAATAAGATTATTCATAACAGGCCAATCATAACCATAATAAGGTAAGCCTAAAATAATTTTATCTAACTGATTGTTAGTTTTTTGAATATAATCATTAACACTGTATTCGATATCATAAAAATAGCCACCAAGCGGACTTACAGGACCCGCAGAACTACTTCCAGAATAAAAATAATTATAGCCCATTATAAATAACCCATCTGTAATCTGCGCAAGGCTATTATAATCCCATGCATCATTCCAGTCAACTGCGGGCGTAGCCAATGTAATAATGGGGTCTTCCATAGATTGATGAAAAGCATCAGATAACTCTTGCATAAAAATAACTAAATTTTCTCTTTGGCTCATTGGAAGTAATTCAAAATCAATATCTATTCCATCTGCATTTTGAATCAAAACAAGTTCTAATAAATTATTAATTGCATTTTGACGGTTAATAGAATTACTTAATAGTATAGTCAATTCATTTTGCCCAAATAAAGTAGCGCACAGCTTTACTTTTACATTTCTCTGATGCGCATATGTTATTAAGTATAAATCAGTCCAATTATGATCATTTAGAATATTACCATAAGCATCTAACTCAACTGAAAAATAATTAATTTGGGTTAACAAATCATAATCTAAATCTATGTAGTCAGCATACTCCCAATAAGGTAGGTAACCAATAATCTCATGGGTTAAATTTACTCTATTTAATGTTGGTAATGGTTCTAATCGAGCTTGATTATCAATATCTTCAAAATCAATTTCGATATCTCTATTTTTAATTAATTCTTCAATATGAAATGGAGACCAGTCCTGAGCTAAAAGCGTTCCTATAATTAATAAAAAAAAAGTATATCTTTTAAAGAAATCCATTTAACTAAAAAGCTGTATCTCCATCGATAATTTTCCACAAATAAATTGAAGCAACTGTTCTATAAGGAGACCATGACTTAGACTCTTTAATCATAAATTCATCTGTTGGTAATTCATTTAGATCAAATAAAATTTTAAAACCTTTTTTAATTCCCAAATCACCAATAGGTAAAATATCTGTTCGATACAAAGTAAACATTAAGAACATATCTATTGTCCAAGGTCCTATTCCTTTTATTTTAATAAGCTTATTGTATACTTCATCATTATCAAGATTTGAGAAATCGATATCATTTTTAAAAAAAAATAGTGAGATTTCTTTTATATATTTGATTTTCTGATTTGATAATCCGACACTTTTAAATTTGTCATCATCAATTTTTAATATAAAATCAGGCTTTATATTTTCTTCACTCAGATTTAAAAAACGATCATAAATAGCTTTTGCTGATTGAAGACTCAATTGTTGATATATAATAAATTTAATTAATGATTTATATGGGTATTCGTATTTTCCAAAATCTGGATTTCCAAATTTTTCTATTAACGGCTTAAGCTTTTCATCTTTTTTTAAATGAGAAATTGCAGATTTAACTGTTTTCTGATTCATTATTGATATTAGAATTAAAATTAGATAAGTACTCACCTACTCCAATAGAATAAAAATACATTGAAAATAGTATCCATATAACCACCATTTTTTGCGATAATACATGTCGAATTAAATACTCAGGATAAACACGAGGATCTTTTAAAAAAATTTCAGAATATAAAACATAAGCTAAAACTAAAATACCAAATAGAATAAATCCATACGCGTATTTATTTTTAAAATTTTTAGTTTTAAAAATTAAAATAGAATATAATAGAGATACACCTGATAGTGATCTGAAAATCCAATGGGCAAAGATTATATGAAGCCAAGGATCATTTAAAGAATCTAAGTATAAATTTGAAGGAGTAAATGCAACACCTACAAATGAAATACAACCAATAATACCTAATATTGTGGCTAAATTTGAAAGAATAGGAAAATCTGAAAATAAATTTCTTATTGAAAGAAATAACATACCAAATGTAAAACCTACAATACATAAGCTAAGATTAAATAGTATACAGGAAATCATATTATTTTCATAAGAATGACTAACCGTCATACCCAAATCACTAAAAAAATTATATCTAAAAAAATAACCTACTTGATTGGGATCATTTAAATTTCCTCCTGGATAAAATATCATAGCAGTTATATTTAATAAAATAAATATAATCATCGTATATGTTGGTACTATGGCAATCCAAAATTTATTATTCATAATTTATTTCTTTCTATTTGTCTAATAACTGATCTATTACTTTGGGGTCAGCAAGTGTTGATATATCACCCAAATTGTCCCTATCACCTTTTGCAATTTTTCTAAGAATACGTCTCATTATCTTGCCTGATCTAGTTTTAGGTAATGCTGGAGTAAATTTAATCTTATCTGGCTTAGCATGAGGTCCAATAATTTTACCTACTTTCTGCTTGATTCCATCTTCTATATCTAAATTCTGAGTAACTCCCGTCATCAATGTTACATATGCATATATACCTTGGCCCTTAATATCATGAGGAAATCCAACAACTGCAGCTTCAGCAACATCTTTATATGAGCCTATAGCTCCTTCAATTTCAGCCGTACCTAGTCTATGACCAGAAACATTCAATACATCATCTACTCTTCCTGTAATCCAGTAATAACCTTCTGAATCTCTATTAACGCCATCACCCGTAAAATAATATCCTTTAAATTTTGAAAAATATGTTTCAAAAAATCTTTGATGATCTCCATATATTGTTCTCATTTGACCTGGCCATGAGTTTTTAATAGCAAGTAGTCCTTGAGAAGGATAATTAGAAATTTCATTACCATTTTCATCCAATACAATAGGACTAATTCCCATAATTGGAAATGTAGCAGAACCAGGCTTTAATTTAGTGACTGAAGGTAATGGTGAAATCATTATTCCTCCTGTCTCAGTTTGCCACCAAGTATCAACAATAGGACATTTTTTATTTCCAACGATATTAAAATACCAATTCCACTCCGGTTCTTTAATTGGCTCACCAACAGTTCCTAATAATTTCAATGTATCCCTATTATACTTTTCAACAAATGCATCACCTTCTTTCATTAAAGATCTGAGCGCTGTTGGTGCAGTATAAAAAATATTAACTTTATGTTTTTCTACTACCTGCCAGAACCTACCAAAATCTGGATAGTTTGGTACACCTTCAAACATAATTGTAGTGGCACAATTTGATAAAGGACCATAAATAATATAAGAATGACCCGTAATCCAACCAATATCTGCAGTACACCAATAAATATCATCCTTATGATAATCAAATACTATTTCATGAGTATAAGAAGCATAAAGCAAATATCCTGCGGTTGTGTGAAGAACACCCTTGGGTTTACCTGTAGAACCTGAAGTATATAAAATAAATAATGGATCTTCAGCATCCATGATTTCAGGCTCACAGAATTTTGATACGTCTTTTATAGCATTATGCCACCAAATATCTCTACTCTTATCCATTTGAATATCAGCACCTGTTCTTTTTACCACTATAACATTTTCAATTGAGGGGCAACTTTCTAATGCCTTATCAGCGTTAGATTTCATTGGAATATCTGTTTTGACTCCTCTTACTCCCGTATCTTGAGTGATTAATAACTTGCATGAAGAATCATTAATTCTATCTGATAAAGATTCTGATGAAAATGCACCAAATACAATAGAATGAATTGCTCCAATTCTTGCACATGCTAACATAGAGATTGCTAACTCAGGAATCATCTGCATATAAATACAAACTCTATCACCTTTTTTAATATTATTACTTTTTAAAACATTGGCAAAAGCTGATACCTCTTCTAATAATTGATGATATGTATAATGTTTATCCTCATTAGGATTGTTTCCTTCCCATATAATAGCACATTTATCTCCATCACCATTTTCAATATGCCTATCAATGCAATTATAAGAAGCATTTAACTTAGCGCCTTCAAACCACTTTATATGTGCTTTTTCAAAATCTATATCTGAGATTCTATCCCATTTTTTATACCAATTAAGTCTATTGGCTTTTTCAGACCAAAACAAATCATAATTTTCTAGAGATTTTTCGTATTCTTCTTTATACTCATTTTCTGTTCTTATATGTGCTTTATTTTTATCTTTATACATTCTTATTTCATATAGTTTTTTTTGATTTAAAT
>MDTG01396905.1_pt1 | contig 13540 bp, 11 predicted proteins | sample 811421 | NCBI WGS metagenome assembly MDTG01 (sample SAMN05326645, study PRJNA326480) | marine metagenome | isolation source: seawater | place: Pacific Ocean: South East | collected 2011 | reverse complement strand
TGGTGCAACTTTCATAATGCGTTCACGATTTCGTTCCAATTCAACTAGAATCATTTTTTCGTCAAACTCCATGTTGTGTGCCACTAAGCCATGGCAAAACATATACATTTCATAAAACTTTTCCAAAACATCTACAATAGAACGTCCTTTTTCATTCACCATTTCACGACTAATGCCGGTTAGTTTGGTCACTTCATCTGGTATAACAACATCTTCTGCTACCTTTACATAGGCATCATATTCCCGAATAATTTTTTTTTGAGTAATATCATATACTGCAAAACTAATTTGCAATATATGAGGATATTCACTAATAGGAACAACTACACCGTTCTTCTGTGAACGAGGCAACAACCCGGTTGTTTCTACATCAAATACCAAATAACGTGTTCGTAACATAGTTAATAACTTTAATGCTATTTATAAAAAACATATAAATAGTATCAATTTTTGTTATTTTAGACCATTCAAATTATTCTATTTCATAAATAACAATTGAACAAACAATATCGAAACTCCATGTTGCAGTACTATTTATTTGAACGGTTGCATCACTTACAGTAATTGATTTAATTAACGTGTAAAAAAAGTTTGCGTTACCGGTATTATTTGAAAGGGATGCTTGAAATACAAGTTTATCTCTATCTGAGAATGTTTTACCATAGGTAAAAGTAGTATTTTTAGTAGTTTGTGAAGGCGACCGACCGATATCAATATTAAAAGCAGTAATCGATTTTATTTTTGTTCCATAAATACCATGCGTAATCGAATTTCCTACTGAAAAATTACTTACTGCAGAAATATCGGTACATGTTATTTTTTTATTATCACTACTATTTCCAGAAACAAGATTGTTATTAATAGATACATCATTTGTTGAATAAATAACATTATTAAAAGTTGGATTAGTATTAACAAAGAAAGAACCCGTTGGTCCTATTAAACCAACACTTCCTGATAAGCCATCTGAACCAGTTTCTCCTTTTTCTCCAGTGTAACCAATTTCTCCATTTGAACCCTGACTACCATCTTGGCCGATTGGACCTGTGGGTCCGGCTATACCTTGTAAACCATATATTAAGTTTGAACCATCAAAACCCTTATCACCTTTCATACCATCATTACCTGTAGGTCCCAATAACGAATTATCAATAATTGAAGAAATGTTTATAGATTCATTTTGAATAGAAGACTTATTCCAAGATATATCACCAGCAACGTATAATTTTTGATTAAAACTTACATCACCACTAATAAATAGATGATCATTTTGATTGCGTGTTCGAATGGTTCCTCCACTTACATCAATAAATCCTCTCGTATAACTTGAACGAAATTTATTTGCAACGCCAGTTAGATCTAACCAATTAGAAGAGTAAAATACTGATCTTATGTAGTCTTCAGATACTTGTATAGAAAAATTATCTGCTTGACTGTAATCTACTCCAAACCCCATATCATGTAAAAAACCTAATGATATACGACTAAGTGGAGTCGAAGCCGGATAACCATCCATCCACCCAGTCATTAATTCTGTGTTTAATCCTGGATGAAAAACACCATTAATATACCTATCATCAGAGGATACTATACCTTCATCTCCTTCCTCTGCATGTACATTCTGTGTTCCACTTCCACCATTATCCTCTATGGGTATACCTATGATAGTATGAGAAATATCTGGTATATAGGAAGTGTACTCACGTACTGCATTTTGCCCAGTATAATAGTATTTTGTTGTGTTGTTCTCTACGTATGTAGTTACTGGTGCACCAGACATACTCCAAAATACACCAATACCTAATACATGTCCAATTTCATGAAGCATAACATGATAGTATGTCGATTTACCATCTTCTCTTATACTGGTTTTCATAGAATCTAAATATAGATCGTTCATGGTTATTTTAGCCGATGCTGTAAATATATCACCAAAACTAAATGAACCAAAGTAATAAATTGTTTGAACTGATGCACCACCTAAAACACCCGTTTCTAAAGAATCAATTTCAAAACTAACTTGAATTGTATAAGTATTGCTAAATCTTGCATCTTGCGTTAACATGTTATTCCATTTATTAAATGCTTCGCTTAAAATAGAATAATCATCACTATCAAGAGAATACGAATTACTATTATTTGTAATTGTATACTGAAACATATTTTTATCAGAATTGTAAGTTGTCATTATATATACTATTAGACTAAATTATAAAACAATATAAAAATTATCGTCTTAAAAAAGATAAATGGATAAAATAGAATATTTAACAAAACTTAAAACCCAAATTGAGTCCATGGACAAACATCATCAAATCGAAATTTTAAAAATATTGTCACAAAATATGTGTAAAATAAACGAAAATAAAAGTGGAGTTTTTGTAAATATGACTTTTTTAGAACAAACTATTTTAAATAAAATAGAAGAATATTTAACTTATATGAAAGAACAAGAAGATAATTTAATTACAACTGAATATCAAAAGCAAGAATTTATTAATTCTTATTTTGTAGAAAAAGAAGATAAAGATAACATGCCTATAACATATAATATAAGTAAATAAATGACAGCATATATACAGTCTCTACTTTTTGAACCAAATAATATGAAATATCCAAATATTTTGGATAATGTAAGTGAATTAATGCTAAGCGATCAAATGAAAAAAAAATATTTAAAAGACAGTGATATTTGCGATTCGAGTGATAATGATGAAAAAATACAAAATGAGGTTTCGCACGATAGTGATCGTGATTATATAAAGCCAAAGCAAAAAGATAGTTTATTCTGGTGTTTGTTTATAGCAAAACATGGATATAAAGAGTATTTAGAAATACAAAATCATTATGGTTCTAAACAATTAGATATTCAAAAAGAAATTAGTCAATATATAAAAGAAAATCCAACTTTGTTAAAAGGATTAAATGTAAGAATTACAAAAGCTTTAGTTCAGGAGATTATTTCTGATCTATTAACAGAAATTAAAAAAACAACTATTTATGTACTGTATAGTTATGCATTTTACTTTCATATGAATATTGTTTTAATTCATCCGAATGAAAAATGCTATTTAAAAGTATTTTCAGAAAATGATAATTTTGATAATCCTATCATCGTATTAAAAAAAAATGAAGATGAGCAATATTTATTAAAGGATAAAGAATTATCAGCAGCAGAATTCACTGAATTAACTAATAATTTATTTTGTATTGAAAATCATGTGCGTCCATTAAAGGCAATTAGTAATTATAAAGTTGAAGAATTAGAAATAATTGCTGAACAGTTAGATATAGATTTGGACGAAAGAAAATGGAAAAAACAAGACTTATATAACGAAATTACCAAATTAACAAAATGGTATTAAAAATTGATATCAAATGAGTTAAAAATAATATATTATTTTATAGTATACAAAAATATATTATGGATGCAAACACTGAAGAAAAAAATGATCAAAAAACGTCAGTTCAGAAAAAACAAGAATTTGAAACTATCATTCAACATTATTTAGAAAGTAATCCATCGATTAAAGAAAATAATAAGACAAAAGAACTGGAAATACGTTTTGGCACAAATCCAAAAATAGCGCGTCCTATATCGAAAATAGACTATGACAATGTTGTTCAACATTTATATTCCAACGGTTTTAAAACAAATAATGTATATGGTCATCAGATGTTGCGCATAAACAACGAGTATTTGGATAAAAATACTGGTAAGAAAAGAATATCCAATGTCCGTGCAGAAATTAATGGAGCAGATTTGATACAAGAATACTGTAAAACAAATAATTTGCAAAAACTGATTAATATGCCTTCTACTGCGTTTGGTGAAATTAAATTCACACAAAAGTTACCAGCAACAACCAAATCAGATGAACGTATACAAAAGTTAGATATGGAGGATTTCAACTTGCGTGTTTCTTATCAATCTGAACAAGATTACCATCCAAGCACTTATTTAGCACGAGATATATTGTCGAAATGGGAGGATTCTTTAAAATTATTTCGTGCAATGAATCGTGTGCGTTTTTATCATGAGGATTATCCGCTTTTCTTTGATTTAAGTATTGTACGAAATTCCAAAAAAATGAATAAAATACCAGTTCCTAAGTATACAATTCAAGAAGCAGAAGTATTTTCCAATATTGAATCCTATGAGATTGAAATTGAAATGGATAATAGTAAAATTGGGTTAACTAACGAATTTAATACCGTTGCAAAAATTGCAAATTCAATAAGAAAAGCAATACGCATTGTTTTAAGTGGGTTGCAAGGTTCACATTACCCTATTTCCTATAAGGAACGCGATTTAGTATTGCAAAATTATATGAAATTGCTTCACGGGGATGAATATGAAACTCCCAGAAAGGTAACACCGAAAGACTTTATTGGTCCTAGTTCGTATACGTTACAAATGGAAAATATTATTGAAAACGCTGAAAACTCAAGCGTTGCCAATATACGTAAAAATTATACAGTCACTGATAAGGCAGATGGTGAAAGAAAGTTATTGTATATATCAGAGAATGGCAAAATATACATGATTGATACAAATATGAATGTTGTATTTACAGGTATGAAAACGGATCAAAAACAAACATTTTATAGTTTATTAGATGGTGAACATATAATTTATGATAAAGCAGGAAAATTGTTAAATATGTATGCTGCTTTTGATGTCTATTATATATTAAAAAAATCAAGACGCGAATTAGAGTTTACAAAAACTATGGAAATTGAAAAAGAAGAGGAAGAAAAAGAAGAAGCTAATGAAAAAATAGAAGAAAGACAATATCGTTTAGATTTATTATATGAATTTATTCGGGATTTAAAACCTAAATCTGTTGTTGAGAAAACAAGTAATTCTGAGGTAACAAAAGAAATCAATGACAAAACTTTGCCTATCCAAATTAAATGTAAAGAATTTTATCAGGATAATGATGAATTATCTATTTTCGATGGCTGCGCAAAAATCTTATCCAATGTCAATGATGGTTTATATGATTATAATACAGATGGTTTGATCTTTACACCTTCTAGATTACCTGTTGGTGGTAATGAAGTTAAAGGAAATCCCGGTCCTTTATATAAAGCCACGTGGGATTATTCATTTAAATGGAAACCTAGTGAATTTAATACAATCGACTTTCTAGTTTCTGTTAAAAAAGACAAAACGGGTAAAGATGAAATACATAATGTTTTTCAAGAAGGAATTAATATGCAAAGTTCAACTAATGTAAAACAGTATAAAACTCTTATATTGCGCTGTGGTTTTGATGAAAAGAAACATGGTTTCTTAAATCCATTTAATGACATTATTCACGATAATTTACCTAGTTATAATGACGTTGATAATGAAGAAACATATAAACCAGTTCCTTTTCAACCAACTGATCCTTTTGATAAGAATGCGTCTCTATGTAATATATTTTTGCAAGAAGATGGTTCAAGGGCTTATATGATAACAGAGGAAGGTGATTATTTTGAAGAAGATATGATAGTTGAGTTCAAATATGAAATGAATAATGAACCAGGATGGAGATGGAAGCCATTACGAGTTCGATATGATAAAACTGCAGATTTAAAAAGAAGTGGCAAGAACTTTGGCAATGCTTATCATGTCGCCAATAGTAATTGGCATTCCATACATCACCCGATTACGTCAGATATGATTAGCACAGGATTAAATATACCAGAAATAGAAACAAATGATGATATTTATTATAACCGTACCAAAAAGGAAACTTCCACGCAAGGATTACGTGATTTTCATAATTTATTTGTCAAATTAAACTTAATACAAGGAGTATCTAATCGTGGTGATACATTAGTCGATTATGCTGTAGGCATGGCTGGAGATCTTCCAAAATGGATTCGCTCCAATTTAAAATTTGTATTTGGTGTTGATATTTCAAAAGATAATATTATGAATCAATTAACCGGTGCATGTGCTAGATATCTAAAAGCACGCAAAAAGCATTATAAAATCCCCAACGCTATCTTTCTGCATGGAGATAGTGGGAAAAACATTCGCAAGGGAGATGCATATTATACCGAGAAGGATAAACAAATTTCAAAGGCTATTTTTGGATCTGGTGCAAAAGACGCCAATATTATAGGAAAAGGCGTATATAAAAATTATGGCATTGGACAAACTGGATTTGAAATAAGTTCTTGCCAATTTGCGATGCACTATTTCTTTGAAAATGAACAATCTTTGCATTCATTCTTAAGAAATGTAAGTGAATGTACTAAGGTAAATGGAAAATTTATTGGTACATGCTATGATGGTAAAACGGTATTCAATTTACTACGTAATAAGAGAAAGGAAGAAGGTTTTGCCATATTTAAAAAAGATAAAAAGATTTTTGAATTGAATAAAATGTATGATCAAACAGGTTTTCCAGATGATGAACTCAGTTTAGGTTATGGAATAAATGTTTACCAAGAAACAATTAATAAGGTATTTCGCGAATACTTAGTAAACTTTGAATATTTGATACGTTTGATGGAAGATTATGGTTTTGTACTAATAAGTGATGAAGAAGCAAAACAAATGAAATTGCCTAACCCTACTGGCCTTTTCAGAGAGTTATTTGATAGTATGGAAGAACAAGTAAAAAGTGATCCTCGTAAAAAATCAGATTATAAAGATGCTTTATATATGAGTCCTGAAGAAAAACGTATATCATTTATGAATCGCTATTTTGTATTTAAAAAGATGCGTAATATTGATGCACAAAAAATGGAAAGTCTTTTAAAAAAACAATCGAAAATTTCAGATGATTATGAAGTTCCTACAGAAAGTACAGAAATTCCTGGTACTCCAGAGGGAACTCCTCCAGACATTCAAATTCAACGTGCAAAAGAGGCTGCGGAAAAAGAACAAAATGAATATATTGTAAATACACCAGAGTTTCCACGTACTCCGGAAGGAACTCCTCCAGATATTCAAATTCAACGTGCAAAAGAAGCTGAAGAAAAAAAAAAGAAAAAACCAACTATTAAAAAAACAAAAAAAAAACTAATGATAACAGCCCCCGAAAATGATTAATACACCTGCAATAAAATATTATATATCATGAATATATAATGTTTAAATTAGACTATTTACACTATATATTATATTTTTTAATTGGAGCGCTAAGTGGTATATCAATGGGTATTGTAGGCGTAGGTGCAGGTATGTTAACAATACCGTTATTAATTTATACAGGCCTAACAATCAAAGAATCGGTAGGTATTTCTCTCATTATGCAATTATTACCTCAAAGTTTACCCGGAGTTATAATGTATTATAAAAGGGGTGCTATTAATTTACCAACCATTATAATTGCTATGTTTGTAGTTATAGGTTCTTTAGTAGGAATATATTTCGGGGCGTTTTTAGTACATAATAATTTTGTAAATCTGAAAGCCATGTATAGTGTTCTTGCATTTCTTCTTATAGGTTCTGGATTATATATTGTGCGTACTTATATAATGAACGATGCAAAGATATTAGAGGAAAGAACTGTCGCTATGGATTAAAAAAGTTAACGTATAACTTTTTTAATTATTTTTTATTTTGATTTTACTTATATTTCTACTAATTATTTTAATTACGCGTTTTTACATTTATTAAATAGTTCAACTCCTTTTTGAGTTAATTCAAATATTAAACATTCTGAACCACATTTCATCTCTATCACATTTGCAAATAGGATGTCCTCATATTCATTTATATCATAGCCTTGATCTTTCAGATTGTCATTGAGTTTATATAAAAACTTTTGACAAATGTAAGTTGCTTCCATTTCTTTAATTGAATTCGACATAATATCTTCAATACATTTTCGTTTGCAAACATTATCGTCGCTTTCTTCAGTAATTTTTGATTCCGCTATTTTAGGTAATTTATTTATATCATTTGATTTTTCATAATTTAATTTACTATCCCATTTTTCTAAAACCGCAGAAGATATATTTTTCTTTTCATGTATAACGCTTGATAAATATATTATTTTATGACTTAAATCATAAAATTCTTGTTTAATATTATTCAAATAATGAATATATCCTTTTTCATCTTTTTCTATTTTCATTTCACTTACATGTTTATCCATTGAAATATAAAGATTAGATAATATTTCTGACGCATCTTCCAATGAACTTCTTTTCATACACCAATTTAATACATCTACCTTAAAATTAGGATCAAACAGATTATAATCACTCGACCTTTCTCTTCTTAACATAGGTTTTTCAAAATTTCTTCCAGTAAGCTTATTCATATTAATCATAATAAATTGTTAACAATTAAATGTGAAATCAATTTGAATCAATTTTGTAAATTTAGAAAAAAGGAGAACATTAAGTTTGGGTATAAGATATGGTTTACAAATTTTAGATAAATCATATAAATACATCATTTGAATAATAATATCGTATTAATAAATGAGTTATTATTTGTTACCTAGAACAAACCATATAATACATCAATATATTGATTGTGTAGATACAAAAGATGATATACAGCCTATCGTTTCCACTTCCTTGGCTCATTACTTATATGAAATCAAAAAAAAATTAGAAACTATGGAAAAGGATTGGGATATATTTAAAAAATATACAAATCCATATGAGTATGTTCATGGTATAGTTCCATTAAAAAAAAAGAGTGTTTCAAAATATAAACCGCTGTCAAGATCTTATTTTAAAATGATAGAAATAATGCATAGTTTTCGCATCGAATTTCAATGTAAGAACATAAGAACATTTCACTTGGCAGAGGGTCCAGGTGGGTTTATAGAAGCCATTGCTAATTTGAGAAATAATGCAAATGATATTTATATCGGTATATCATTGTTAGATGACAAAAGTGATCCAAATATACCTGCGTGGAAAAAAAGTCAACAATTCTTGAATAATCATAAAAATGTATATATTGAAACGGGCGCAGATAACACAGGTAATATTTTAACTATGGAGAATTTTGAAAGCTGCAAAGAAAATTATGCTTCTTCAATGGAATTAGTTACTGCAGATGGTGGATTTGATTTTTCAATGGACTTTAATAAACAGGAAATAAATATTGCCAAGTTATTATTTGCACAAATATGTTATGCATTAATTTTACAAAAAAAGAAAGGTTGCTTTATATTGAAAATGTTTGATTGTTTTATGCAACATTCCATTGATGCGTTATATATTTTATCTTCATTTTACGAAAAAGTGTATATAACTAAACCCCAAAGTAGTCGTTACGCAAATTCTGAAAAATACATTGTTTGCAAAGGATTTTTATATTCTAAGGTAGATAGTTATTATTCTTTTGTTTATCGTGCATTTGAAAAAATGCTAACTCCTTGCAAAACACCTACAAATATTTTTCGTTTTTTAACTATGCCCGTATCTAATCTATTTATTACAAAATTAGAAGAATATAATGCTATTTTTGGACAACAACAAATTGAAAATATTCATCAAACAATTATGTTAATTGAAAATAAACATAATCAAGAAAAGATTGATCAAATGATTAAGTCGAATGTTCAAAAGTCAATACAATGGTGTACAAAATATCAAATTCCATACAATATATTATTACCTCAAATCGATGAACCCATATTTAAATAGCATTTTTAAAAGTACGGACTTCACATTTTAGCATGTCGTCGTTGTATTTACTAAAAGTAGGTGTTTTCTTTAAAGGATAACCAATCTTATCCTTAATAGTGTAGCCGTTTGCAGGAACACCATATGCAAGAGCATTGCTTACTGATTGTCCTAATGCATTACGGAAAGATGCTGCTGAATCTGTAATTGTATTATATTTTTTGCGAGTAATTAAATCACTTGATGAAACAGCCCCTTGAGTTGCAAATTGAGAATTATTTGGTTTATAATATAATTTGGTGTAATTGGGTTGTAAACCAGGATTTTCAGATGAATCGAAAGTTTGTAATGTTAAAGTGGCATTTGCGGTCTGATTTGTTGGGTAGTCGGCTGCGGTTATTCCCAACGCATCTTGCATTGCATTTGCTTCTATTTTAAATTGTGGGAACAAGGGACTAGCACTTGGGGGCTTTGACCAACTAGCCTCTGATGGAATAGTATAATCTTGAGTAGGATGAAGTACATCGTCAGTTCTAAAACTTTGTAACTGAAGTTTGTTACTATTATTATCAAAAGAAATATTTAATAAAAAAGTAAGTGCATCATAAAATTCATAAGGTGCAGTTCCAAACTGATCTTTCATATAAAAATGATAATTTTCAATCATCTTTAATTTTAGTAAATCATTAATTTCACTTATATAATAATATCCTGCAGGAACATCAACTGTTACAGTTGTATTATCAATCCATATATATTGAAACGTTAAGGCTTCTGCTATATAATATTTTTTACAATTATTTATACCATTTGAACGATACACATTTCCGGAAGATAAACTACTTCCAGGTTTCACACTGGCATCTCCCATTCGAATATAATTATATTGATTTTTTTCAAAAGTTAAATTACGACTATCTAAGTATTGTTTAGATGAAGTATAATAATTATCTGTATTCCTAGAACTATCATATTTCTTTCGCATCATACCACTACTACGAACACGACGTCGAGCATTTTCTTCAACCGATGTTACTACACTACAATTTTCGTATGTTTCACAACTGTTATTTGGAATGTTATTATCGATAATATTTGCTAAACCATTTTTTACTGAACTAGAAGTATTATTAATAGTACCATTTGGTTGATTAAAAATATCTACTTTTAATGATGTTCTAGGATTACAATTTGATAAATCTTGAGTAACTATTTCTCTACGGTATATTTTTAATGGGTTTGCCTTAAATTTTGATCGATCACCTGATAACGCATAATTCGCCAAATCATTTTTTTTGATAACTGAATGAATTTGATTAAAAGTTTGTCCTTTCCATTCAATTAAAGGCACTTTATTCATTTGAACTATTGCTGACATGAAACTATAATATATACATATAGAATTATTATTTATTGAAAACTTAATAAATAATAAATGAGAATTAATATATCATGAATTTTGTAATAGATAATCCAAACTTCCATATGAAAAATGTATCGCTTGCTGAAAGTAAGAAAAATATAGTATTGGAAGGTTATTTTACAAAACTAAATTATTTATCAAAATGGTGTACTATGAGTTCTCTATTATTTTATTTACCTATTGAACCTAAACATATTTTAAATGAGAATAATAATATTGGTATCAAATTTGATGCTTATTCTTCAAATAATCTAAATGTTGTTAAATTTTTCTCTCAGATGGAACAACAAATTTTGGATTATTATATTCAATATCAACAAAGAACTTTTAAGAAATGTAATTTACTAAATAAACAGTTATTTAATGGATTTATTAAAATTAATTCATCTAGTAAACACTTTGAAAGATCAAAAAAACTAATTATAAAAATATCGGGTATTTGGGAAACGAAGACTGAAATTGGAATAACTTATAAGATATTTGATGCAAATAAGATGAATTAGATATAATGCAATCCCATAGAACATTGCCTTCGATTTCTTTTAAAAGGTACCGTTCCGTTTCGTAAATCATATAATTTATCTAAAGCTTTATTTTCTTCAAAAGGAACATGAAAGTTTTTCACGTTAATAAAATTTGTATCTTCATCAAATTCATATTTCAAATTCTCAATAGTATCTATACCATCTTGTACGTTGTGAATATATTTATCAAATTCGCCTCTATTGATTGTTCGCATTGTTGTTTCATTTAAATGAATTATATTTTTACTATCAAGCATTTTGTAAAACTGACTCCTATCTATATTTAACTTAACTCGTTTTACCCTATTCTGCAAAGCATTATCTTCAAAACCCCATGCCCAATAATTTGGAAAACCATTAATTTTTTCAAAATCAGATGCTTTGATTGATACAATACCGCCCAAAGTAAAATTATATCCATAAAAATGCTTTACATTTCCTAGATGAGTATTATAAATTAATTGGTTTTTGTTTCTAGGCATTATATCTACATCATTAAATATCAATGTAATGTTTTTATAATCCTTTGGATAAGTATTTTTGACATACAAAAACCCAATATTCTTCATAGCCCCTCTATTAAAATTCCTATCATCACATTGATGCACATAATAGATTTTGTAATCATTTTTTGGATAATCTTCTAAAATAGTTTGCATATGTTTTTGAAAAATATCTAAATGTATTTTTCGATCACGATATGGAATAATAAATATCATTTTTGGAATGGAAATATCCTTTTCAAAAGTATAAGTAATATTTTCATTCTCCATTTATAGACTATTATTATAAAAATAAAATATAATTTATCTTTATATGGGAGTTTTTTTTTCGAATTCAAATAATGAAAAAGAATTATTAATAAAAAAAGAATATATTCAACAAGAACATTTATGTGCCTTGTGTAATAATCATATTGAAAAAGATTCTTATATTATTTGTGGAAGCACAAATGCATATTATCATTTCAAATGTCTAACGAATGATATGCATTTACAATCATGTGAATCATGTAAAAGACTTCATGAAAAAATTGGATTTTTTAGTAAATGTTTGAAAATTAAGTAATTTCGCTTGCTAAATCTTTTTAATCCATATTACAGTTATATTTCTGAATAATAGCCCTAGGAAGTAAATCATATTTCTTAGAATCCAATTTCTTAAAACACTTGTTAATTGTTACTTCACTAACACCACTAACGTTTTTTATGTCTTGCTTACTAACTTGTACATTACAACTATTACCTACAAAGAATACAATACCTGCTGCAACTGCATGGGGAATATTATCAGTTATTAAATTTTGTTTTTCAATCTTTTTTGCAATAAACATTGATAATCGAGTAAGTTCTTGATTCATTTTTAATTTACTACAATATCTTTCAATGAAAGAACTTGGTAATGTGATACACAAGTCTGCATGATTTTTATTATCTTCATTTCTATCAATATTATGCATTATATTTACTGCCATAGTGCAGCCATTTGTAGCACTAGGTTTATCTAAATGAAATATCTCAGCAATTTCGTATGCTGTTCTTGGACATCCATTTTGTCGACATGAAATATAAATAGATGCGGCTTTTATACCATCTCTATTTAATCCTCGAAACATTTTTTGTTCCGATATATCTTTATGTATTGCAATGGCATCATCAATAAATATTTTTGGTATACCTGCATTCTGAGCCATTGTTGTAATAAACTGAAATTCATCATATAAAGATTTCTCTTTGTGAGGCATTGATTGCCAATCCAACCACTTTTTTATTTTCTTCATCTCATAACTTGAGCGGTTTCCACATAGCACTTTACAACCAAACGACGATTGAACCAAAAGAGGGTTTATAGGATTTCCGCAACGTGTTGGATCATTTGAATTTTTATCATCAGCACCATAATACCTCCATTCAGGTGAATAATCTAATATATCCTTGTAAATGATACCACATTTACTATTGGTGCATGTTGGAAACCCATCATCCATAATTAC
>MDTG01388087.1_pt1 | contig 13540 bp, 9 predicted proteins | sample 811421 | NCBI WGS metagenome assembly MDTG01 (sample SAMN05326645, study PRJNA326480) | marine metagenome | isolation source: seawater | place: Pacific Ocean: South East | collected 2011 | reverse complement strand
TGGTTCCGTTAAATCACAGGCTCTCTGTTCGAGAATTAGAAGAAAACATAAAAAGCACTTCACCTAGAGCAATCTTCTATGAAAATAAGTTTTTGAAGGAAAGCGAAGCGCTGCGAGTAAAATGCAAATCAGTCAGTCATTGGCTAGGATTTTCGTCGAAGGAAAAACAATCATGGGCTCGTGTTTTTTCCCAAGAAAATATTGCTATCACCGATCCTCCTAATAGAGATAGTAAAAGCGATATAGCCTCTGAAATTTTACTTTTAGTTTTTACGAGCGGAAGTACTGGCAAACCTAAGGCGGCCGCTATTTCTCAAAAAGCACTGTATGGCAGCGCGCATGAAATCAGAGATACGGGGGAAATCACAACCACTGATCAAGGGTTAATAATTCAACCTCTGTTTCACGTAGGCGCAAACTTTTTATGGCTTGCTCATTTTGCCGCTGGAGCAGAGATCAGATTAGAGGGGAAATTTGATCCCCTTGGATGCTGGAATATTCTATCATCAACAAATATTACAACCGTTCAACTTGCTCCCACAATGCTAGAGATGATGCTAACTCACCCAGCTAGAACTTCTCAAATAACAAATCTAAAAACAATATTTTATTCAACAGCACCCATTCGAGAAGATCTATTAAGAAATGCAATTCGAGTTTTCGGAAATATTTTTGTGCAGCACTATGGATCGACTGAATCAGGTGTAGTCACTACTCTAAACAAGTCACAGCATAAAATAGATGGTTCTTCTGCTGAGCAACTTCAACTAAAATCTGCTGGTTTAGTTAATGCAGCTACACAAGTAAAAATCACTGATGACCTGCTTCGTGAGCTTAAAGCCAATGAGGTTGGTGAAATCCATGTGAAACACGATTTTTTATTTTCCGGTTACTGGAGAAATGAGGCCTCACTAAGAAATCCTATTGAAGATGATTGGTTCGCAATGGGTGATCTGGGATATATGGATGAGCAGGGATTTCTGTTCATCGTTGACAGGAAGAAAGACCTTATTATTTCTGGTGGTGAGAATATATACCCTCGCGAGGTAGAGCTGGTTTTAGATAATCATCCAGCAATAATCGAATGCTCCGTAGTGGGTATACCCGATGAAAGATGGGGAGAATCTGTCCTTGCCGAGGTTGTCGTTAATGATAAAAAGATCGGTGAAAATGAATTAATCAGCTATTGTAAAATACACCTTGCTAGCTATAAAAAACCTAAACGAATAGTTTTTCGTGATGATCTGCCACGCCTGTCGACCGGAAAGATAAATAAGGCAAAGATAAAAGCCCTTTACTGGAAGAATTCAAAAAGATCTATTTAGCAGCTTGGCAAGAGTCAGCTTCTTATCCTGTAATAAACCGATCTCTCTTCACTAGTAGGCGGGTATCTATAACTAAAAATAATCATACATATAGCGCTTGCCGTCAAACCAGCAAAAAGCTCACTAACAAAATAATATGTGCCTAATGCCTCGTTTACAACAAAAACAATTAGTGCTGAACTACCTCCTGCCAAAGCAGCTGCAATCGCACCTTTTGCACTCGCCTTTTCCGAAAAAAAACCGGCCATGACTGGAATAAAAAATATGGAAGCTAACAAGGAAGCGGATAAAACCACTAACCAAAAGATACTAAGTAACTTAATGTAAGCTATAGCAAATGTGATAATTCCAATCACTGTGATAGTTACCCTTGCAGCAAACAACATATGTTCATCAGAAGCGTTGGGACTAAATATTTTTTGGTAAATCTCCTTCGAAATAGATTGTCCGGTTATCATCAAGCATGTGGAGCAAGTTGATAATGCTGCCGCTGCGATACCGGAGAGCGCAAAAGAACCAAAAACTGGGCCTAAGTGACTCCTAGCCAGAGCCAAATAATAATATTCTCCCTGCGCCAGATCTGGATATGCCACTCTTCCTAATAGACCCAACGGAATTACCGATGCAAAAATAATCATTCCTAGAGTTAAAGATACAGGCAGAGCTATCAAGATTTGTCGCTCATCTTTTGCAGTAAGAAATCTAGTAATCAAGTGGGGCATAACTGGCGCAGCAAATATCCAAGCAAATTGTCCCATTACTACCTGCCAAGGCCAGTCCTGATTTGTCCAATTGAAAATTTCTGGAGGCAACTCCTTAATATATTCCCAACCTAAATCCGAACTACCTCCTCCAGCATAGCTCATGGCGATCGGCACAGCCAAAAGAAGTCCGAACAAGAGAACCAGGAACTGAAATCCGTCGGTCCAGACCACACCAAGCATTCCTCCAAGAACAGTATAAGCAACAATCAAGAGAGAAATTACTAACAATGAAGATTCATAGGTAATGCCGAATATACTTTCTGTAATAGTAGCCAATGCGATGAATTGCGCCGCTAAAAGCGGGATGTATACAACAGGTAGAACAAGTGTAGTTATCATTCGAATGGCTGCAGCATGACTAACATAACGTGTAGCCAATATGTCAGCGAAGTCGTATATCTTATAGTGCTGTGATAAACGGCGGACAAAAACTCCCACTATAGCAATGCTTATTAAATATCCAATTGCAGTGGTAAAAAAGGAGCTGTAAACCGCATAACCATGGTTTCCTGCCATATTAGTGGCGCCGAGAAACAAGCCGGCACTGACATTCGAAGCGACAAATGTTCCGGTTAGAAAATACCAAGGCATCTTTGCCCCGGCAACGAAAAAATCAGAAATACCCCTTATTGAACGTGCTGCTAAAGCTCCTATAAAAAAGCTCATGAGCAAGAAAGACGAAAAAACAAGAGCTTCAATCTTCATCCTGACCGATCCGGCTTTTTAGCCAGTGTTTACCGCAAAATAAGGTTCTCCAGGTTATCCAGTAGGAGATGAGAACCGCCAACATCCAAATGATCACTTGCACTCGCAAAAGGAAATCCAAATGACGCCATGGGAAATACCACTCAAACATTAAAGCCACACCTTTTTAGCGAAAATTTTTCCATAACTTTTTTAGCCAATAAAGCCTAATTTTCAAAATCGTAAGAACTTTTTAGAATGCTTTTCTTTTTGGCTACAATATCCACATAGCCTTTTGCTCGAATATTAGTCACCTCTTTACCTGAGTAGGGTAAAAACTCTCCTCCAACATAAAATTGATAATCGAAATTCTTCACCAACCAATTTAGTAATTCAGCAACTTCTGCATCAGTAAGCAGCGCGTGCATGACTCCAGGAACTTGTACTATGAATTCCCGACCTTCTGGGATTTTTATATACCTTGACAAATTATCTACTAAACTTGGAACTTCTCCTAGAACGCCAGTCCCATCAGGGAGGTGACAGCCCTGGCAAAAGAGCTTGTAATTATAACTTGGCTCGCTAGAACTCTTAGCTTGCAATAGGGAAGGAAACAATAAAATACAAATACAGGTCCATACACAACCTGTCGAAGTATTCCCTGCCAGTCTGTGAAATCCAGTTATCACTATGGAGACTAATATTTTATCTGTATCTACGCTTTACCAACAACTATCGCAGTAGAACAATGGTAGACATTCGTTTTTGAGCTTAAACACCAGTTTATATGGCCACTTTTGAAAGGATGATAGACCGGTTTCTCACCTTCACTTCTACTGCAGAAACACCGGTTGCAAGTAGATTTTCCGCAGCAATCGTTGTAAGAAATCAGATAAACTTCATTATCGGTAGGATTACGACAAGTACCTATCCAAGTAACTGGAGACATAGATGTTCCTGGAGGGCAGCTAGTCATTGTTCCGCCACAACATCCACACAAATACCCGTCAACGGCACAGTAACGCCAATAGTTGCAGTCATTTGAGCCAACTTTCCCTTTTAAATCGGGGCTATTATCTAAATCTTTTGAATCAGCCCTAGCCATAGGAAGCAGCGGCAACGCACCACCAACACAAAGTAACGCCCCTAACTTTGATAAAATATTTCTCCTAGAAAGTCTCCGGGCTAGCTGACGGGAAGTATTTTCGGCAAGATCATCAAAGACACTCATGTGCAATTCCCCTTAAAGCCAGTGCTCTCTGGGAGTTGTAATAAAGAAGGAGTTAAACTGATCTCAGAAACAGTACGTTGGTGTATTCCAGACAACGCATCATATACTACCAATTCTGCAAAATCGGGAATTACCGTATACAGTAAGGGTGTTTTATCCTGACTTACCAAGATCGAAGATGCGGCTTTTTCAAGGACTATTTTTTGCACACGTACCTTTTTAGTTATATCGTAAACCCAGACTTCGGTACCAGGATGGTGGTGAGTATCCTTAGGACCTTGATGCATCAACGCAAATAATCTTTTCGTTTCCCTATGTAATGCCAAGTGCTGTATACCACCTACGCGCCACGAATCAGCTTGGTCCTCCTTGTCAACTAGTGACCAAACCTCAGGAAACTCAAAACCATCATCTTTATATTTAACCGTATATAACTTTCCTTCATATGATGGAAAGAACCAATCGCATCCTAGTCGAACCCCTTTTTCAGTCACTGGGTCCGCGTCTAGATCAAAAAAGATATCGCTCATAACTTGGCGTTGAAGCTGCCCTTGATCATTTAATTGTGTCGCTTTAATAGTACCTCCGCCACATAGTGATAGAAAAACGCGATCTCCCGCAGAAAACGCTAGGGCACATCCTGGGGTGGCAATTTCCGTTACAAATCTCCGATTTTTCACATCAACTATAGAAAGCGATGATGCAGGAGTGTAATTCCAAACTGCTAGAAAACGATCGTCATCAGATAACGTTGCGGTCGATAGCTTTGGTGTGGTGGATGCTCTCTTCGCAGGAATTTCTATTTCCGCAATAGGCGATAGATTTCTGGCATCATACACTGACACGACATCTGTTCTCTCACCCCTAGTAATCCGAGAATAGTAGGTCTCTGCAGAATATATCTCACCAAACTCAGTCGGCAACGATAGCGAGTTAAAAGAGTAACCCGTACTCAGCATACCAAGCATATTTCCATTATCTGCATCAACTAAGGTGGCTCTTCCATCAGGCATGGCGTTCCATACCATATCGCTCACCCATACCCAGTGAGCTCCTATTTTGGTCGGCAGGATTTCGATTATCCCTAATTCTTCATTAACGTTTTCAATATTTTCTGCTCTCGATCCAGAAGCAGATACAATGAAGGAAAACAAAATGAGAGGGATCAGTAAATTTCGCATAATTAAATTCTCCTGTCAGACCGCCATGGTCACTGTCTTAACTTCGGTGTGATGAAGAACTGCTTCCTCCCCAAGTTCTCTACCAATTCCAGAAGCTTTTACCCCTCCAAAAGGTACAGCCATATCTAGAACGTTATGGGTATTGACCCACACCGTACCAGATTTCAATTTTGGGATAAGGCGATGCGCATTCTGGAGGTTTTGAGTCCAAACACTTGCACCTAAACCATATTGGGTATCATTAGCCAATTGAATCGCGTGTTCTGCGTCATCAAATGGTGTAACTACTAGCACAGGACCAAATATCTCTTCTTGCACCACCGTCATGTTTTGAGAAACGTTCCCCAATACAGTGGGTTTAACATAGGCACCGTGCTGGGTAACCGCATGACCACCTGTCAACAACTCTGCTCCATCACTTATTCCAGATTCGATATAACCCAACACTCTTTTTTGTTGCTCAAGAGATATTAAAGGTCCCATTTCCGTATCTTTTTGTAGCGCTGAGCCTAGTCGAATACCTTCAGCAAACTTGACAACTCCCTCTACTAGCTCCTCATATATACCGTTCTGCACGTATAGACGAGAACCGGCGCAACAATTTTGACCGTGATTTCCAAAAATCCCCATCGCTGTTCCCGGAATAGTTGAATCAAGATCCGCGTCATCAAATACAAGCATTGCTGATTTTCCACCCAACTCTAATGTCATTCGTTTCATCGATGAAGCGATCCGGGCAGCGATCGACCGCCCAGTCTCCGTAGAACCAGTAAAGGCTACTTTATCCACAAGAGGATGATCTACCAAAGCTGCTCCGGCTTTGTCACCAAAGCCAGTAACAATATTAACCACCCCCGGAGGAATGCCTGCTTCTTGTATCAGTTGTCCTAGCCTCAAAGCTGTCAACGGAGTTTGCTCAGCAGGTTTCAAAACGAGAGTGCATCCCGTGGCTAGAGCGGGTGCAATCTTCCATATGGCTTGCCCCAACGGAACATTCCACGGCGTAATAGCTGCCACCACCCCAACTGGCTCTCTAAGAGTAAACGAAAAAAAGTCTGCTCCCGGCACATAGGGCACGCTGGGATTGAGTGTTTGTCCGTGAATCTTAGTCGCCCAACCACCCATATATCTTAGGTAATCTACCGAGAGATCTATATCGAATGCTCTCGTGTTCATTAAAGTTCTACCACTATTTAAGCTTTCGATATTAGAAAGCTCCTCAGCGTTTTTTTCTATCAGATCAGCTAGCTTGAAAATGAATCTTTCTCTACTTGCTGGTTTCATTTTCGACCACTCTCCAGTCTCAAATGCATCTCTAGCAGCGATAACAGCCTTGTCAATATCTGCTGAGTCACCTTCAGGAACCCTGGCGATCACACTTCCACTAGTCGGGTCTAAAACATCGAAACTTTTCCCTGACTGAGCGACTGTAAGCTCAGAACCAATCAGCATTTTTAGATTACTTTGAATGAACGCTAGCGCATCACTTGAAAGTAATGACATATCATTTTTTAACTCTGACTCGGTAGGATGAGATCTGCCCATAACTCCTCCTTTGTATTATTAATGCGCTAGAGCTCAACTCAGGCGTACTTCATTGGATCTTACTTTACAATATTTTAAACTTAAAGCTTTTTCGGGCATAATATAAAAATGAGCGCAACTGACACACTAGGTGGTTTTACTACTTGTTCCCCAGCAGCCGTTAGCGCGGGTATTGGAATTTATAACTACTACAATATCCTCACCTCAACTCTGTTTAGATCCTCAATGAAGAGTGAAATATGAGAATTCTCTACCAAAGTTACGTGGATAAAGAACACGGTGGTGTTTATTGGCAACATTTAGATACCTTTCTGAAACAACGCTGCGGTCCGGATACCCAAATAGATATAAAGGGCATTACTCCTCACGATTCCTATGCTCACGCATTAGTCGAATTGAGATGTTCTCGAGAAATGATTTGCCATGTAGTACAAGCCGAACGAGAGGGATATGACGCAGTCATAGTTGGCCACTTCCAGGATGCCGGATTATATGAGGCAAAATCTGTAGTAGACATTCCAGTTATTGGCTTGGGTGAAGCATCAATGCTTTATTCTTGTCAGCTGGCACAGAGAATCGGAATAGTAACAATAAATCCACGGTTTATACCTTGGTTCCACCAGCAAATTCGTAAATATGGACTTCAAGATCGCATTTGTGGTGTTCACTCCATGATTTTTGAACCCGGACAAATACTCGATGCACTTGGCTCCAAAGAAAAAACTGAACAGGTGAAATCACTTTTTTGCGAGCAAGCGGAGTCACTAGTATCGTGCGGAGTAGAATTACTGCTTCCTGGTGGGGGTATTCCAATGCTCCTATTTTCTAGAGAAGTCGATTTCAATGTCAACGGGGCGCCGGTTGTAAACGGCATCGAGATTGCTTTAAAAATGGCTGAAATGGCCGTTTTCCTAGGTAATAATAGCGGCCTTGGAGTTAGTCGCGTAGGTGACTTTATTAAACCACCTGAAGAAGTCATTGAGGAGTTTCTAAACAACCCAAAAGGATTATAATGCTCCATCTAGTCTAATAAATTAGATAGTCAGCCTTTACCCTCGCCGCTTCAATGCTATAAAGCTATAAACTTTTCCAGATAGAATAAGTTCCTCCGACAATTTCTTCGTTTGAGCTCGACTTATTTTTTGATTACTTGTCACTGGAATAGTATCGACGAATGCAATGTAAGCAGGGCTTTTAAAGTAAGACAGATATTTTCTAGAAAATTCAAAAATGCTCTGCGCTGCTCTCAACGAAGCCCGCGCATTTTGATCTAATATCACGCAAGCAAATACTTCCTCACCTCGCAAACTATCTTTAACTGGCGCTACCGCGCACCTCTGAACTATAGGAAATCGCGATAGCACATTTTCTACTTCTGATACGGAGATATTTTCTCCGCTGCGACGTACTATATTTTTTTTTCTATCTACAAAGTAAAGAGACCGATCATTTCCCTCTCTTACAATATCACCAGTTCTAAGCCAACCCCCAGCCCATGCAGCATTAGTAGCAAATTGATCTTTGAAATAGCCAGAAAAAAAACCACTCCTCTTATTAGCCCCGGATCTTCGAACTAAAAGTTCACCATCCTCCCCAGTTCTTACATCTTCATCAATTTCACTTACGATGCGATATTCTAGTTGGGATGGAGGAACACCTATGCATCTTGTCCCTATGTGGCGCGGCTCTTCGCTAACCATCATACATCCGGCTCCTCCTGTCTCCGTCATTGCCCATCCTTCTACTAGAGGAAAACCAAATCGCTTTTCAAATTCCTCGTGATCATCTGGCTCAACGCCCGCTCCAAAACCAAATTTGACTTGATTGCCAATATAATCATTATTTTTGGACGGCATACTTAGGAGTATCGCGGGCATAACTCCTAAATAATGTATTGCGGTTGCTTCAGACTTTCTTACATCATCCCACCAGGAACTAGGATGAAATCGATCCAATTGTACCAAGCAAGATCCAGAAGAAAGAACACCCATAAAAGAAAAAACAAGCGAGTTAACATGAGAAGTGGGCAAGGATGTTAAGATCCTTTCCTCCCCTTTTTCAAGGGAAAGCAACCCTCCTATATTTTGGTACCACTTCCCCGTATCCAAAAAATAGTCCTCACTCAAAAGACAACCTTTTGGAGTGCCAGTAGTTCCCGATGTATAGACGATCGCCACCTCAGTAGTACTTCGAACTCCCTGTTTAAGATTCTTTTCATCTTTCCAATCAGACTGAAACCTTAATACGGGTAAGACATTCTTAAAGTCACTGGCGAGTTTAGAAAATGTATTCATGTATTCATCAGCACTCAATAAAATTGATGCTTCACTGTGAGTTAAAATATGATTAATTTCATGGATGTTTTGGTCCATGTTAAGTGGCACTGCGCATACATCTAGGCGATTTAGGGCAAGCAATGTAAGGAAAAAGTTAGGGTGATTACCTAAAGCTACGGCCACACGATGTGTACGGTTAATATTGATAGACTCTAGTTTTGCAATTAAACGATTTACTCGAGACAGCGCTTCAATATACGTTATCTGTGATGTATCGCAGCTAATTGCATCGGAACTCTGATCGCTAAAATAAAAAAACGGTCTATCTGCAAAAACACGAGCCTGTTTTTTTAAGAGATTATATATCTCCATCTGAAAGCACTACCCAATACTTTATTCTGAATGCAACGCTAGATATAGTAGAGCTGTTTTAATAACAATTAACGCACTGAAGCTTCTGCCTCAAATACAAGCTCACCTTCAAAAATTGTCTTTAACACCTTAGTCTCGGATATCTCCGCAATTGGTATTTCGAAGAGATTTCTATCAAGCACTATAAAATTAGCCACCTTCCCTTCTTCAATAGAACCGAGCTCTTTATCCCAGCCCAATGAAATTGCACCATTTATTGTCATAATTTTAATGGCGTCGGGGAGAGATATAGATTCTTCTCTACGATCCAACATCCCCTCCAAAGCGGGGAACAGGTTAGGATCTAGCGTGACCGGCCAATCAGTCCCAATTGTCATGTGCGCCTTCTCTGCCAGTAACGAATTAAACTGCCAGGAAGGTCTTGGTGGCGAACCTAATTCCATTCCATAATCTTGCCAAACAGATGGCGACATTTCTGCTACCGCATTGAGTTTGTAAAATCGTTTCAAATCTTGAGGTATAACTAGATTTGTATGCCCGAGCTCATGGCGCAAAGTTGAGGATGGATTAGCTCTCCGCGCTGCCTCGATGGCATTCAATGCTGCGTGCGCTGCTCCTGCACCCGCTACATGCATCTTTACTTTGATCGATTCCTTGTCCAGTCGAATAAGTGTTTCACTTAAATTCTCAGCTGTGATAAGCAGGTTCTCCGTCATGATCGCATTCAATTCGTCGTCAAAGCCTGCTTCGGTAAAATATGGTGGTGTAGGAGAACCATCAACCCACATTTTGACATAATCAGTTTCTATACGCCGAGTTTCATATTCACTCCTATCTAAAAGTAGTTTCTCTAAATCGTCAAAACTTGCCAACCCAAATTGCGAACTCTTTAATATCACATGCACCGCTACCCGTTGCTTCAGTTGATTTGATTGATCTGCTAATTTAAAAGTCTGCAAGGCTTCTCTATTTCCCGCAGCTTCCTGGATAGAAGTGATACCGAACGCACTAGCCTTGCGACTTGCCCAAGCGACTGCGTTTAAATTGACTTCTTGAGATGATTTAGGAATATGCCGCGTAACATACCAAGTCGCAGTTTCGACAAGCTCTCCAGTTAGCTGGCCCTGAGCATCTCTTTGAAATGAACCCCCTGGAGGATTCATGCTATCAGCACTCACTCCAGCTTCTTGCAATGCCTTTGAGTTTGCTAAGCCGTGATGGGCGGAAAATTCGTGGATATATACTGGACGATCTGGAAAAGCCGAATCTAAAACCCATCGGTCAAGCTTTCCCGATGCAAATTGATCAACATAATAGTAGCCGGCAACAAGCCAATCGTCATCACCCAAGTCAACCGCACAGTTTTTTAAAACCTTAATGATCTCATTTTGAGATCCGCCAAACGGTAGTTTACATAGTGAATTTACTTGCATGCCAGCCAAGAGAAAATGAGTATGTGCATCGTGTATACCAGGCATCACCATTTTATTTTTTAAATCTATAACTTTCGTATTCGGTCCAATATATCGCTCGACTTGTTTCGATGAGCCGACAAATACGATCTTTGTTTTAGAGACGGCTATCGACTCTGCCCACGAATGATCCATGTTGACCGTGTAGATTTGGCCATTAACAAAAACTAAATTAGCCTCTTCAATTTTTTTCGTGCACCCGATAGAAAGAAAAGCTAATACACTCAACAGCAAGCTACTCTTAATTATTTGCATGGTCTTTCTCCCTAGGGTTCTTGCCTTCACGAATCTTATATTCCTGCAGCGCCCTCGATATTACGTACTCGCGAATCGCCAAACTTTCATCAGGACCAGATAGATATTTAGAAAATCCTGGCATGCCTGCAGGCTCAAAAGCACCACCTAAAACTATATCATTCCAAAAATCATGAGTATTCTGATCAGCATATCGAAGGTCAGGTATCAAGGTCCCTGAAATCGCTCCGGCCCCATGACAAAATTGACAATATCTATCAAACAATAATCTTCCTTGCTCAATACGCTCCGGAACATGTACGATCTCAGGAGGCTTCTGCAGAGGTCTTCTTTCTAATTTAGTAGGCTTGGGAAGGTTTGCTTTGCCATCAAGTGAGTAAACTAATACTCGACTATGATTTTCAGTGGCTACACCTTTTAAAAAAGCTGACGCGTGAGTAGCCATTACACCACCCCAGCCTGCCATCACCGCCACATATTGAACGCCATTGATACGGTATGTTATCGGACCTGCCATAACGCCTGTATGGGTTGGACTTGACCAAAGTATTTTTCCTGAATCAGCACTGTAAGCCTGAAAAAAGCCATGCGTCGTACCGTGAAAAACCAAATTACCACCGGTGACTAATAACCCTCCGTTCCAGGTGGCTGGTAAAGATACTCTCCATCTTTCAACTTGCTCCAATGGGTCCCAAGCAGATACATAGCCTGCCGGAAAACTAGGAATTTCTTTGTCACTCATATCCGCTGGTGGCGCGAAAGCACTATATTCAATACCCATTTCTACAGGTCCGGGCCTTAAATTAAATGGACTCGCATTTTGATAAGGAAACTCTGTAGGTATACCCGGGATATAAGCCAATCCGGTTAGAGGGCTATAAGCCATAGGATGCCAATTATGAGCTCCTCCCGGACCTGGCGCCACCAACTGCATCTCCTCTCCTGGATATCTCGCCAAAGGGGCTTCAATCGGACGTCCCGTCTCTTTATCAATACCTTTTGCCCAAGTCACCTTCGCATAGGGTTCCGCGGAGAGTAATTCACCACTAATACGGTCAATAACATAGAAAAAACCATTTTTTGGAGCCTGCATTAAGACTTTTCTATTCTTCCCATCTATCAAAAGTTCAGCAAGTATGATCGATTGCGTAGCCGTATAATCCCATACTTCGCCAGGCGTCGTTTGGTAATGCCAGACATATTTACCATTATCAATATCGACCGCGACAATTGAAGATAAAAATAGATTATCTCCACCACCAGGACTCCTTATTCGCTGATTCCAGGGCGAACCATTACCAACCCCGATAAAAACTAGTCGCGTCTCTGGATCAAATACAATCGAGTCCCAAGCGGTACCACCACCACCCAATTTCCACCATTCACCTTTCCAGGTATCAGCTGCCATTCGCATAGCAGGATCCGAATAACCTTTCGAAGGATCGCCTGGCACAGTATAAAATCGCCATAAAAGAGATCCATCACTGACATCATATGCACTGACGTAGCCACGGACGTGACCCATATCAGCGCCACCGTTGCCTATGAGAACTTTTCCTTCGGCAATCCGTGGCGCCCCTGTAATCGTGTAGTTTAAAGTCTGATCTACGGTAACCGTTTGCCATATTTCCTTACCGGAGCGTCGATCTAGCGCTATCAAGCGTCCATCTATAGTTCCAAAAAAGAGGCTATCTCCCCATACAGCAACACCACGATTTACAACGTCGCAGCAGGCCTTAGCTCCATCTGCTCGAGGTACTTTGGGATCAAATCTCCAGAGCTCTTTCCCTGAGACTGCATCATATGCGTACACGATGCTCCATGAACCGGTCGTGAACATGACTCCGTCTACAACAATCGGAGTAGCCTCTATTCCCCTGGTTGTGGGAAGATCGGCCCACCATGCGAGCTTTAAATTAGGTATCGTCGCTTCATTAATTTGGTTTAATGGGCTAAATCGCTGCTCACTATATGTACGACCATGACTTAACCATTCGTCTGAGCTTGCAGCAGTGATTCTATTTCCATCTACAGGACTGTAAATAGATCTATGTTCACGATCTTCTGGTTTTCCGTGACTGCACTGGGAAAATAAAACTAGAGAAAGAGAGATTGCGGACATCACCGCAATCTCTCTGATTAGGTTAGAAATTGTACTCAACTGTTGCCATATAAGTTCTAGGTGGAATTACTGTGACTTCCGAAGACCCTGAGAAGTTAGGATCTGAGAATCCACTTATAATTACCAACTTATCTCCTAAGTTTCGTCCATGCAATCGAGCAATCCACTTTCCATCAGAACTTTCGAGTCTTATAGATGCATTAAAAAGACCAACGCTATCTTGGATAACATTCACAAAGTTTTGAGTGTCGTTGTAAATTTTGTCGTTCCAGTTGTATTCAAGTCTAGGGGTCATCGTCCAGCCATTTGAAAG
>MDTG01111644.1_pt1 | contig 13541 bp, 12 predicted proteins | sample 811421 | NCBI WGS metagenome assembly MDTG01 (sample SAMN05326645, study PRJNA326480) | marine metagenome | isolation source: seawater | place: Pacific Ocean: South East | collected 2011 | reverse complement strand
CCCCCCTAGGCGTCCTGGGGGTTCCTCGGTGACGAAGAATACCCCTCGTCGGCCCCTGCCATCATCATGTACGCTCCGTAATCGTAGTGGTCGAGTGCCCAGTCGGTGAATGCGTTGCGGACGCGCCTGCACTCGGCCACAAACGAGTCGTGGTCCCAGTCCTTCCCCTCTGGTCCCGGCGGAAACGTCCGGCGGCGCCAATCATGGGAGGATGCCCCCTCCCACACGGTGTCGAGCCTCGCTGCCTCGAACAAGAGCCTGGCGAGTTCCCCCTTTCCCAATCCCCAGAGCTTCTCGACGGCCGTTGCGTCGCGCCGCATGGCTGCCATTTCGTGGTAGGGCTCTCCGGTCAGATCTGCATCTTGGCCAGCAAAGATGGGATGGCGGTCGTCGTCGTGGACCATCGTCGCGGGTCAGTCCGAGGACGGCCGGTGGATTGTGAGCCACATTCCCAACTGGTTCCGGGTTCAAATCCAATTAAAAATTCCGCCCGATTCTCCCTTTTTTTAAAGATTTGGCCCCCCTTTTTTAACCCCCTGGCTACCCGGGCTCATCTCCCAGGACGCCGATTCCCTCACACCATGCCAGCATGACGCCGGTTTGCTCTGGCGTTTGGTCGGGTGTCGCCTTGAGGATGTTGATCCGGACCTCCTCCAGCAACCCCCGGAAGAAGACGACCCGTCCGATCCGGATCGAGTCGAGGGTCTTGTCGCCCGAGCAGCATTTGACCATGTCATCCACGAGGTGGCACAGGCCATTGATGAGCTCTCGGCAGCGGCTCTTGTCGGCGCAGTCTTTCCTGGCCCGGGCATCTCCCTTTCCGGGCGGCGTGTTTCCCATCATCCCCGTTTGGCGCCGGAGAGCCCGTTTTGCCAATCGGTAGAGCGGCATGACACCGCGAGGGATGTTGAGCAGGGCGGAAACCTCGGGCGCGTGAAATCCGGGGTCGTCGCCCCTGCCGGCGTCAAGGAGTCGTGCGAGCACTGCTGGGTAGGTGACGACCACCTCGAAAAACACTTGCGAATTGCGACGGCGGGGCTCCTCGGCGGCGTCCCTCCCATCACAAGCCCTCTTCTCCTTGGCCCCGGCAGCACCCCCCCCAAAAAAGGCGTCCAGCATTTGCTGGCCCCGATCCACAATCTGCTCGGGCGTCTCTTTCGGGGGCGGCCACTTGCCGAGGACAATGGTTGTTGCCTCTGCGCCGTCCATGGTCTTCCGCCCCCGGGGGGGCTCGCCCTCTCCCTGCCCACCCGTCATCTCCTCCCTGGAGTCTTCCCCTCCCTGATGAGCTGTGGCAAAGAGCCTCCTGACGTTTGTGGAATCAAATTCTTTGGAAAGGGCCACGCCCTTTGAGTCGCACCCCCACAAGTGTATTGGCGTGGCGCTACGGGGGCGGCGTGGCGCTGTAGAAGTTGTACGGCGGCGAGTCGTAGACAAAGCCGTGCTTCTTGGTGAGGTGCATCCCCAGCGCGCGGCCCGCAACGGTGATGGCTTCCTGGATTTGAACGCCGCGTGGGACTGCCATCTGCGCTGCGGCCTTTGCGACTGCGAGCACCGCGCGCGTCCCGTGGCCCCTTTTGTGCTGCCGTGCCGCGATGCGCTGGATGCGCACGTCGCGAACGTCCGGTTTCTGCCACACGTCGTTGGCGTCGCGGTACGCCCGGCGCGACGTGCTGATCTGGAGCAGCAGGACCACCGCGGGCACAAATTCGTCAGAGTCGGCATCGCGGCTGCCGTAGAGCGCGTAAAAATCAAAGGGAAAGCGCGACGAGCGCGGCCGGCCAAGGCGCTCTACCAGGGGCGCAAGGTTGTCCTCGCCAAAGCGCACTGTGGGAGCGTTTGCCCAGGCGGCGGCGTTGTCCAATTCCGAGTCGAAAATTTCTTTGGCGTCGGCGCCCCCCATGGCGAGCGGTTGTGTGGTTCTGCCCTTTTTTTTAAACGCCCCGGCCCAATTTTTAATCCCCGGGATTCTGGCCTAGAATACTTAGGGAAGACCGATCAGTCACACATTCCAGAAAAGAGCGCCCCGTGTGCCGCTGGTGCAGTGGAGGGATGGCGACGCCGGCCTTTGCCACCGATGATCGAGGGCCGTTGGAGGATCCACCCCTCGATCCCGACAGCTTTACCTCCCCCGCCCCCCTGAAGAGCCGGAAAATCGAGGAGATAATCGCTGCTCGCGTGGAATGCGGGGCGCTCCCGGCGTCTCCTCCGCTACTCGTGGCCTCTGACGGTTACGCCCTCGCTGCGTTCCGCGACGGCGGCGACACTGACACTGACGGTTCCCAGATGTGGCGGTTCTGGTCTCCGACCTGCCTGCTGGTCGTGCTGGGCGCCTCTGTTCCAGACGAGTACGAGGGCCAAAAGGTGCTCCTCTTTGCCGACGAGCTCACGGAGGCCTTTCGGTTCCCCGGCTTTTCGTCCGAATCGGTGGACCGGCTGCTGGCCTTTGACACGCCCCTCGTTCGGCTGCAAAAGTCGACGCTGCCCGGGGCGGTGCCCTTTCTCGAGCTTGCCGCGGGCCCGTGTGTGCACCCCCTCTTCAATTCGCACCTGCCCGTGGCGGCCCCCGTGGCGTGGATCGAGGGCCTCGTGTTGCCGTACAACGACTCGCTGGCGGCACTCCCAGTCGGCTACATCAGCGGCGGGCCGCGCGGCGAGTCTTCTGGCACGTACCAGCTTTCCGACGCCCGCGGGTCGCTGTGCTCGTTTCCGACGCTCGACGCGGTTACCCGGTCGTTTGCCTACGCCAACGCCCGGGCGTGGAATTCAGTGGCAGACGTATCCGATTCCGGGCAGCCTCCATCCTTTCCGGCGTCTGCCGGCGGGTCGGATGCTGGGACTCGTAGGGTTCCTCCAATGACGTTTCTTCCGTGGTCGGCATCCCCTGGTGGCGGCGGCGTTCCCGACCACGTGCCGCTGAAACCAGAGTGGTTCTCGCGGGGCCTGAGCGGGTGGTTTGATCCGACGACCGGGTGCATGATTCCCGCCAATGCCGACGTCTTCCGTGGCAAGTGCACCTGCGACCGTTCGGGGACGACGCGTGCGTGCGCGCCCTTTGAGTGCCCGTGGCTGAACGCCGGCGCGTGCCTACGGGCCGGGGCTCCCCCCGCCGTCCTGAGGTGGATCTCATCCGACCCGAAGCGAAAGGTTGCGACCCATCCACGGCTCCACCGTGTTGGACAACTACCCGGTCCAATGTTCGAGCACCCGCCCGGAAACTATGTGCCAATCTCGTCCCGGCTCGCCAAGACGCTGGCCACCCACTTTGACGACCCCGACACTGATCCCGAGGACGCGAGCTTTGTGGTTGCCGACATCCGGTTCAACGCCAAGCTGTTCCGAGAGCACGGAATCCCCGTGCCGTCCGTGTCGTCCGGAAAGGCCCGCTATTCCGCGAGGGTGTACAACGAAAAGCTCTGGCTTCTATGCTCTGCCACGGTCCGCCGGCTCCCCGACTATGTCGACGACGCCAGGAACCTGTGTTCGTTGGCGCCTCCCGATTCCGCGGCGGCGACTACCAAGTACAGGGACGCGGCCGAGCGGCATCCCCTTGTGAGGGTCACCCTCTCGAGGTCTACCGCGGCGCGGCACCTCGGCGGTCGTCCGTTCGAGTACGTGTGGGTCGAAATCTCCGTCATCTCGACTACGGCCGGCCGCGATGGGGTACTTCCAAAGGTGTGCGCCATTCTGGTGCCGGTACGAATCACGGCGGGCTTTCTGTACCGAAAGAAGACCGGCACGCCCACCAAGGTCGACGACTGGCCGGACGACCTGGTGCTGGTGCCCCTTCTGGGTGCGCCCGAGGCGGTGGTGCGCGCCGCGGTGGCGTGCGGCCCCTTTGAGGCGACGATTGCCGACCGCACCTCTTCTCGGCCAGGAGCCGAGTGTCGACCCTACGGCTGCCACGAAAAGGCGGCCCCGGCCTGCAAGCGTCAGTGCCTCGACGAAGGGGTGGGGTCTGCCAGTTCCGAGACGTCGGTGGCCGCCTGTGCCGACACGTACGCCCTCTTCCTGGTCGTGTCGTCCGCGGTGCTCGACCGCCCAGAGCACAGCCAAGTCTCCGAGGTCTGCGAGTTTGGCTCGAACGAGCTCCAGCAGTTTCTGGCCCTCTCGCAGGTGGTCGAGCTCGGTGGCGGTCCCGGCTGGACACGCCGTCACGACGACGACGGCGACAAGAATGGTGGGAGCGCGATTGTGCCGCGGGGCGGCGGCGTCGACACCAAGAAGATTGAGTGGGAGTTTCATTCGGGGTGCCCGTACGCGGGATCCATCGGCATTCTCATTGAATCGGCGCAGCTGCTCCGCGAGGAACGTCTTCCGACCCCCGGGGCTACCCCCCTCGGCCTCGATGCCGGTGGCAAGAGTACTGGGTCAACATTACTTGGAGAGCTGTGGAAGCTCTCCTGGGTTGACCGGCGGCGGCTGGGCGAGCACCTTCACGCGGAAAAGCAGCGGATTGTGGCGCGGAGCAAGTGGATCTGGACCAAGTATTGCCGTTCCCCCGACGTGCTCTGGCGCCACCGGAATACGCAGGCCGACTGGGTGTGCGACCCGATCCGGGCGGGGTTGCCTCGGGAGTCGGCGCTCGGCAGCACGGCTCTGGTCGTCTGAGTATCCCGGGGGTATCGAGTAGTCTGGATGGATCGGAATCGATGGCTATAAACTGGTACGGCCGGAACTGTGTAGGAAACGAGGGGTGTGTGGCACCGGGCGGGCACCACTCTGCTCTCGAATGTCCAAGGCCCCAAACCACGACGCGTGTTATCACAGCGTCAAGGCGCGGTACGCCACTGTACGTTTTCTTTTCTTGTCCGGAGACTCTGGGATTACTTCCCGAGACTTTCCCTTCCCACTCTACTCGACTTTACCAGTCTGTATTCACCCCTACGACCCACTCTTTTAGTTCCCAAGTGCTCGTGCTTCGCAGGCAATCGCCAAGTGTCGGAAGAAGCACGGTGAGTAGCAGGTGGTGGAACACATCCCAGCCCTTTTTACTTCTTCTGCCGCCCGTTTTGACATACCCGTATGCCCCAATACCAGGGCACGTCCGGAAGACCAAGGCTGGAAAGAATCTGAAGCGTTGGAAGGCCGAGGAATGGAAGAATACCAGGACGGGGAGGCCGTGTGGGAATAGCAAGGATTCCGGCGAGTACTGTCGACCGAGCAAGAGGGTAAGCTCGAAAACGCCCAAGATGAGGCCGAAGAACGCTTCCGCCAACAAGGCGCTGAAGGCCCGCGGTCTCCGCGCCAAGCGGGCCACCTAGAATGGGTGCACGGGTTTCCTGCCCATGGCTCGGCTTTATGTGCGCTTCGCCGCGCTCCTGAGGTCTCCCAGGATAAAGGCGAGCATTAGCCCGTTTGCGAGCGATTGTGCGACTACTGCCGCAAATGGAATCCCCCAGTTGTCTGGCGTGTTGACTGCCGCTGCGACCGTGGTCTGCGTCAGTGTTGCAGCAATCCCAAACCCAATCGTGAGCGATGCCGGCCCGAGCTCGATGCCGTGGCCCTCGAAATAATCGTATGCGACTGCCGGGAGCGTCAACAGGTGGAGCACGAGAACTGCAATGGCGCGGTTTCCGACGACCTCAGAGCCGAGGTCGACGACGTCGGTGACCTGTAGCACGAGGAGCGTGGTGACGGTGATGGCGAGTAGAAATCCCCAGTTGACGAGACCGTCGCCCGGCGTTTTGTCTGGAAAGATTGTTTTCAGCATCTGGTACCCCGTCGGCCTGGGCGCCACCCCCAAGAGTGCGGCGTGCGACTCCATGGTTGGCCTATCCTTGTGCCCGTATTGACACGACTCTCGTGTTGCTGTCTGTACACGTCGTGACCCTAATACACCTTTGGCGAGTGGCACGCCTGTCGGATGGGTTGCGCGCATGAATGGCGGAAGAGACGCAGCATATCGATACTATAAATCTGCGGGCCAACAAGAAAGTGCGGCCGGTACGAGCACGCCATGGCGGTGGGCAGCAACCCGAAAAAGACGATGAAGTGTGGGGAAGTTCGGGCCTCTACGAGGCCTGGCAAGAAGGTGATGAAAAAGTACTGCCTGCCCGGCGGCAAGGAAAAGCTCGTGCACGCAGGAGCAAAAGGTGGCGGTGACATCCCCAGCCCCACTCTGTGGCCTAGAAGTGGTCAACCCCCGCCTCGTCTTGGAAACAATCGACCCCGGCTGACTTTCTTCTCCCCTTTCCTTTTTCGATCCCGGCGACCCCAAGGCTATGGAAACAATTACAGCAGCAAGGCGCGTTCTTCGTTCAAGGCGCGGCATCATTGTGAGTCTGCCCAGCCTGGCACCGCCAAGCATCTCGCGTGCACTGTTCTCTGGAAGCGCGGTGGTCGCAAGACGTCGAATCCTCGCGGCCGTCGGGGCAAGTACTGATGGACTCGACGGATTGATCGTGGGGGGCGGCTTGCTATTAGCGGGGCGTCGGTGTGATGGGTAGATCAAAGAGTCGGGAGTATTGTAAAGATGGTCTTGTCGTAGTCACGGCCAGTCCTCGAGAGCCACCCACAAGACTGGGGTTCCTCACGGCCGACGTTTCCAAGAATTGACGACCCGGATGCTGGCGCCACTCTTTCTGGCCTCGTTGGTCAGGGGTCATGCCACGCTCGCCAAGTTTGATCCCCGCCTCGTGCGCCACATTCGAGCGACTGCCAATCTTCCAAGCTGGAGCGCAATCTACTTTGATGATATCGACGACGACACTACTGTACAAATGGCTACCCGCGAAGCAAATGATGGATGCCGAAGTGCGGCTTGGCTTTTGAAACTGTACTTTCCAGAACTCGACACCGAGAACAGTTTACCCGGATTGACCTACAAGCAAAACGTTCAGTGTGGCGAGGGGGTCGATAATGCAGTGGGCTGCTTTTTCGGCGGAAGGATAAATTTTGAGGAAAATGGAGTGGAAAAACTTGGGTGGCCTAACTTTCCTGCTGGTCTTATTCAAGTTGAGGCAGGAATTTCTGCCGAATACGAATTTCATGTTTGCCTCCATGAACTACTCCACGCATTTAGGTTCAACTCTCTTTTCCACAACAACATAATCGAAGGCAACCTAATCAATGCCAATAATCTTTGCAGCCTGTGGAAAATAGAGCACGGAAACGCAGAAGAACAACCCTATGCCCGTGGCCATTGGTCCATCGACCAAAATACAGCCACTCCAAGACAAAAGACGGGCAAGCACATTTACAGCACTGGTAATGCTGGCAACGACGAATCCGACTCGATTCATGAATTGATGACGAGCGTTGCCATCCCGTCAAGAAGCCCTGGAAGCGACGTTGTTGATGATGTCATGTCCTACTTATCGGCGTCGACACTTTTGGTGATTAATCTCAATTTTCCAGACGCCAAGAGACGGTGGTGTTTTCCAATTGATGGCACTCCTGGGATTGATGAGGGGACTTTTGGATGTGGAGCTAACCAAAAGTGCGTCGCGTTGGGAGACCTTGCCGCTGGAGAAGACAAAAGAGTGGAAGACTCGTTTGACAGCGAGTGGAATGACGTTCCCGGAGTCTGTGTTTACAACAACAACAACGAAGTGGTGACCTCCGATGATTCTCCGGGCCTTGTACTCGACAATACCGCAGAAAACTGCAACTACGCCCCTGATGCCATCTTGGATGCTGGCAACACCGGTGGCGGAGGAGGAGGCGGCGGCGGCGGCGGCTTTATTATCACAAGCTCGGCTTTGTTGCCGGAAGGGCCGTTGGTCTTTTGGACTGTACTCTTGGCCGCCGGTGCTACTACTCTTGCAGTAGTCTCCGTCATTTGAGGGAGTTGCAGTCGCCCGACTGACGGGTGACTGGTGGACTTTTAATCATCGCCTCCTTCTGGTCGGCTCGACAATCCAAGTTCATTCTCCTGGGAATACTGTGGCGCGGGGGGGGTAACCAATGTAAATCCGTCGACGCGTACGACGCTCCAGCCGCCGGGCCTCGACAGATAGTCCGCCTGGTACTCTCTTGGCACCAGTGCCAGCAATCCCCTTGCCCACGCCGATAGAATGTCTGTTTTCGTTAACCGAGAGTGGCCCGCCCGTCGAACGGTGTTCTTGACGCCGCGTGTCGGCGACAGCCCCCTATTGCCTTCCGGCACCGTAAAGACTGCATCCGCGGGTGGCGGCGGTCTTATGATCCGTGACCCACTACAGTGCCGTCGTCTCTTGGATTTCACCCCAGATTTCAGGGTGGCCACTCTGACTGGACACAGGGTGATTGTTGCTGGTGCTTTGGGGTGACGACCAGATGCCACTTTTTGGTCGTCTGCATTGACGTGTGCTATTTTTCGGGATGTACCACCTACCTGGATCTGCGTACCAGACGGTCGGCGGCGACGGCCAGGATCGGGATCACCACGCCTACCAGCAGCAATGGGCCCATCCCGTCACCAATGTCTAAAGCCACCGATATCTAGGGCGTACTTTGCTGGCATATAGGCCCGGGTCCTCAGTGGAGCGGATTTTTAACAGTCTGAACGGATTTTTTAACCCCCCTCTTTTTTTAGGGGCGGGGCTCTGGGGGGGGGATGCGGTCGACGTAAACAATGAGGCTGCCCCATGCATCGCCGCAGATCAGCACCGCACCATTGCCGGTGTTGCCGCCGCAGTCAAAGCATAAAGGAACCCGCGTGCCATCCACGGTTGCCACGCCTTTTGCGGGGTGGTGCCGGGGGAAACGAACGTCGAGCTCGCGGCATTTGGATGCGATGCGGACTTGGCCGGATTTCATGTGGCCAACGAGGGGCGAGCCATTGGACATCCTGCCGTCAAAGTGCCCGTCAGCCCCCCACTGCAAAGCCTCCATCACCGGCTCGTCCGGCACACCGGGGTGCACGTCTCGGTCCCGCACAAGTGTCTGTGGGTCGTTGTCGGCGCGGCGGTGCGTCTCGGCGTGGGCCGGTCCGCCGTCGATGATTTTTTTGCACCCAATCGTGTATTTCTGCCACTGCGAGATGCCATTCTTCTCGTAAATGTCAGCGACGGCCTCGACGAACGCGTCCAGATTCTCGAAGGTGACCCAATCCCTCACGTCTTCGCCGCCTGCAACTTCGATGACGATGTGCACTTCCGATTTTCCCATGTACGTGGCGACCGCTGGGACCAGCCGTTGTTTCTCCCGGATGCGCTTGAGATACGCCTCCAGCGCCTCCACCCCGTCGCCAATCAACGGCATCAACGTGCGTCCAGCCACAGGAAGTGTGGTGGCCTCTCTCAATTTCTGGGTTGTGCGCTCTGAAGCAAGGGTGTGCGCACCGTGGAGCGGATTTTTAATAGACTGAACGGGTTTTTTAACCCCCCTCTTTTTTGGGGGGCGGGCGGAGTTCTGGGGGGGCACACACGTGGAGACTGCGACGGACCTCGGAAGGAGGGATGGGCGACACCTTGTGCTGTTTGGAGGGGGGATGGAAGGAGGGGGCCGTCAAGGTAGAAGAGGACAAGTTCCCGACGTCCATTCCCCCGCGGCGCCGCCCGAGCTCGGCCCGCCCCTTGCTCGAGGACATTCGGGAAGAGGGTCTGTGGGTTTCGATTCCGGGCGGTGTCCATCGCCTCGGCGCCCACAGGAAATGATGGCTGACAAAGGAAGCGGGGGCGGGGGTAGGATCTGGATGACCATCGTTTAAAGCACGGCCACACACCCTACCGCGAGTCTGCCGGCACCCCCCCCCACACACACACGTGCGGGCAAGGCAAATTTCGAGCCCCGAAAGATTTGGATCTCCGGCATCTTAGGGAGGGAAGGGGTCACGCTTCCGTGGAAATGCGGAAGCGCTTGATGCCCCTCGTGGATCTCCGCTTCCCCGCGCCTCTTGGCCGAAGGGGGCTCCCCCGACGCACACGGCTGCCGCCCACAGACGGAAGCCGCCCCGCAAACACCAGACTGTCGAGAAACCTGGCCACCGGGGAGAGGCCTCGACCAATCTCAGCGCCGGGCGACACCAGGTTGTCGTCGCCTCCGTACTTCCTCGCAAAGTCGGCGACTTTCCTCCGGTGCTTGGGGTCGTAGGTCGTGATCACCTCTTCCTCTGGGGTCACCATCTTCCACCAGTCACGCCTCGACCCCCGGCACCCACGCGCCGATCGAACAATGTGTGAATCGAGGCCGGCCGTCGAGGAAGGTTTAAAATTCTGGGGCCCCCACAAGATTAAAAAAGAGTGCCACGCGGGGTTTTTAACCTCGTGGGGGCACACTTTCTTCGAGCCATGCGGTTGAGCCCGGAGGAGGAGAACCGCTTCCTGGCCCAGATCCAGGCGTGGAAGGAACGCCCGGGTGGTGGCGACGCCGTGAACCTCCTCTTTCTCTGCGACAACGGGCTAGGCGCCCCCGAGCCGAGTCGGAACATGTTTGCGGAAGAATTCGTGGCCATCAATCTCGGGAGGGTCTACGGTCTCTTTCCCCCGCCCCTCGGTCTCCGCGCGCACGAGGGCGGGATCCGGGCGGACGGCGTTCCTGCCGGGGAAGGCAAGGGCTTTCGAAACGCGTGGTCCCATTCCGACAAGGCCGCAGGCGCCCTTCTTTCCGATCCCTTCGTCATGAGGGCCATCCAGACCGCCCGGGGGGAAGGGGCGGGCCCCCTCAAGATTGCTCGCGAACGGGCGGGGTACCGGAATCAGCCCCTCGACTACGACCACGCGGGCGCCGGACTCCGGGCAGTCCGAAACGGGGCCCACGTCGACGTCGACCCCGAGACGAGGGGCTGGAAGTCGCTCCGCGGCCACACTGTGCCGTGCACCCCCCTCCGCTGGGACAAACACAGCACCCTGATGGTTGCGCTCAACCAGAGCCGCCCGCACTCGATCGGGGCCGGCGGCTACTGCAACAACTGGTTCATCTCGCCACTCTCTCCCCTCGACTACAGGGTGTACGTCGCCAAGACGGTACGGATCTTTGAGCACCGGGCCAGGACACACAGCCCCTACCTGTGGGTCCCGCTGCGGACGCTCCTCGACGGCCACGCTGGTGCCTGCGACGACGACAAGTTTTCGATCATCTTGGCGGCCGTCATTGCCTTTGGGCTCCCCCCGGTCCTCTACGCGAGCGGCAAGCCCGTGTGCTGCCCTCCGCCGTACAGCCCCGTCCCCTACAAGCGGTTTGTCGAGGGCGGTGGCCAGCGCCCCGATCCGTCGACGATGACTGTTGATCCCGTCGGCCAGCTGCACGCTCTCGATTCCTACGTTTCGGACGGCCTGCTCCACAAGAAGATCCTGCATGCCTTTCGGGCGGTCTACGATCACCTGCCCGACCATCCTTGGGTGGTTGAGACTCACGAGTGCGGGAGCTACGATCTCCAGTTTCCGTACGAGTCGCCCCTTGCCGCGGACGACGGTGCCGGGTCGGGTGTGACCGAGTCTGCTCTTACGCAGTCTGCTCTGACCGAGTCGGGTTCAGCCTCCTCGAACGACAAGGATGCCGATGGTCCGACGGCAAAGCGGCCGAGGTTGGGCGGCGATGATGACGGGCGGTAGGTTCCCCGGCCCTCCTTTTAGGGTCACGAAGGACGTGATATAGGACGCGCAGTGCCCTCCCTAAGTAAACAGTTCCAGAGAGAGAAAGACCCGGTAGAAAGACCTGGGAGAGAAAGACAGAGGAGAAGTCCGCGCCATGAGCCTTCGCGGCCATCGCGAGCCGAGTGCGTCGACCGTATTTGATGAATCTTTCAGCGACGGGGCGTCCGACACGTTGTCGTCTTCAGATGACGCGTCGTCAACGATGAGCACCGAGTGTAGCGACGAGGACGAGGCCCTCCGGTTCCCCGGTTTTCAGGTGACGATTGAAACGACTTTTGGCGGCAAGGGCGGCGGCGGACCCAGCAGCTTTACCCTTCGAGACGTCGTGCTCGAGGCCTACGAGGCCGGCACCCTATCCCTCAGCGGCGACAACCCCGAAGCCCAAATATTTTTTGGGTTTGGAGGCGTGGTGGTAGACGCGGCCGGCAACCCGCAGTGGCGGGTGGGAGAAGAGCTGGTGGACAAGGAGACGGGCGTCTGCGTGAAGCTCCTAAGTATTTATCAGTGTTATATCAGCCACTGAGCCTTGAGAAGGTGCTCCCGCAGGCCTCCTAGGGTGTAGCCTTTTCGGTCCTACGCGGGCGCCTTGGCATCCCTCGCCCTCTCGGTGACGTCTCGATCGAGCTCCGTCTTCTTCCTCCGCTCGGCCCGTTTGCTCGATTCCGGATCGTTCGAGGTGGACCGGTCTACGCCATTGTTCCTGTTCCCGCCGCCGATCATCATTTCTTGGAAGGCAGACAATTTTGCCGCATCAATCATCGACTTGTCGACGCCCATGGTGCGGCTTACCAGGTCAACCGCCGCTTCTGTGCGGAGAATGGGCAGGAGCCTTTCGTAGGTGAAAGTATCGACGACGTCGTCCCAGGAGCCGTTTGTTTCCGTTACCGGCAGTGCTTCACGCACGCTCCGCTTCCGGTCCTCCCACATTGTAAGGGCCGAGCTCGTCGCCCGCTGATTTGAGCCAACACGTTCAGCAGACACACTTTCTCCGATTGCTTGAGGCGGGACGCCCATGATCTGAAATACGTTCTGACGGAGGCGCTGGACAATCAGGTTCTCCTGTTGCGGACCCGTGAGGTGTGGCACCACGGACATTTTCGTGCCATCACTGACTGCGTACTCGGCGTGCTCTCGGTCCTCGCCGTCGTCCTCATCGGGGGCGTTGAACCTCCCGAGTGGCAGGCCCGCGCCCGTCCGAAACGCGCGCGTGTTGTCCTTGACGGTGGCGTCCTTGGCCGCCCGGACCATTTGTGCTCTCGCAGCCACGAGATCGCCGTAATCTAGGGACCGGGTCGACCCTTCGAGACCCGTCGAGGGATCGATATCGAGGCCCGACGAGAGCCAGCCTGCGCCGCCGGCCCGTCCCCTCGTGGTAAAGGCCTGATTGTCGACGGTCGTGAAGACGGCGGGCCTCGAGTTAAACGTGTCCCGCGCCTGCTGGTTGGCCTTCATCGTTTCAATAAACTCGGCCTCGCGGTATGCTCTGGCTCCAAACCCGTCCGGGCGACTTTCGAGTGGCGGGATGAGGACGATGACGTTCCAGTCGTCCTCGGCGCCCTCGTAATCAACATCCTCCTCGCCAGTCTTGTAGAGGTCGGCAACCCATTCTAGGCGGTCCCTGTCGAAACGTACCGATGCATACTGTCCGTTGGGCACCTGGTAGACGGCCTCTTCGTCCGCATCCCCCTCGCTGATTTGCCTCCACACGCAATAGCCGTAGATGACCAGGTTCCTGATGACACTGGTAATGAAAATGCGGTACATGGCCCCCGCCGTATTCCCCTTGCTGTCCAGCAGCCCCCTGCTGAGCACGCCATCGGTGTAGGCGTCGAGGGCAATCGACAGAGTCGCACTGCGCTCAAACACATCCGCAATCTCGTTCACCCGCTCCCAGTACTCGCTCGTCTTTTTCGTGATCGTAGACGTCCAAGGAATCGAGGTTGTCACGCCGCTGCCAGCGGTAGAACCAGCAGTGCGGCGGCGACGCTTACGGACAGGTCTTCGGCCCGACATTGTGCCTGG
>MDTG01317770.1_pt1 | contig 13542 bp, 11 predicted proteins | sample 811421 | NCBI WGS metagenome assembly MDTG01 (sample SAMN05326645, study PRJNA326480) | marine metagenome | isolation source: seawater | place: Pacific Ocean: South East | collected 2011 | reverse complement strand
GTTGTTTTGTCAGATCACGCTTGCTGTATTTCTGATTTTTGGCTGGTGGGGTACACAAGTGGGTGTTCTGAATATGCGTGGGTTCGGATTGCTGATGATCTTTGCCTTTTTTGGTATGGCAATCAGCCAGGTTCTTTGGATTCTGGGTGTTTCTAAGGTGGGAATAGGCATTGCATCATTTCATCTGAATGCAGTGCCATTTTATGTGATGCTGATCTTGTTTATCTTTGGTGAGTCTTGGGATTGGGGCCAAGCATTGGGCGTAGCAATTTTGGCATTGGGCGTCGTTATCGCGCAGCGTGGAGATGCTTGGGATAAAGATATTATTGCTATAGAGTAGCCTCTGGCTCATTAATGCTTTGTTCGCTTGAAGGATTGCCCGCTTCGTAGATATTTTTTTGAGCTTAAAGTGATTTTATATCTAACTTTTATAGCGGACGACTTTCTGTAAGGTTGCAGCTATTTTGAACCGCTATATCGGCTGTTTTGCCTTCGAAATGGTAGATGTTAATGTAAGCGTAGGCATGTCCAGCGAACCTTTACAATTTGGACCTGCTTTGCTTTGGTTGAAAATAATCACACTAAAAGGCTGCCGATGATCAATCGCCCCACTGGATATTTGGTACCGCTCTCCGTTCGTGACCGGATTTCCAAACCACAGCCGTTAGGGTTGCCATTGATTAATCTTGGTTTCAACGAATTGCCTTTCGGTCCGACGCCAGCGGTCGCAGAAGCGATTAAGAATTGGGGAAAACGGGCAAATTATTATGGCAATCCGTCTTGTACCAAACTACGTAACGCCTTGGGTGCGCATAACGAAATAGACCCAGAGACTATTATTTGTGGGAATGGGTCTGAAGAATTGCTGGACGTGATTGCCCGCAATTTTGTGCGGCCAGGTGATGATCTGGTCATTTCTGAATTTGGATATATCCAGTTTGTATTGACTGCACATCGATTGGGCGCAAATCTCGTAAAAGCGAAAGAGGCTGATTTTACCACCGATGTTGACTCGCTTTTGGCGGCTGTGACGCCACAAACCAAACTGATGTTTGTAGCAAATCCTAACAATCCGACTGGAACAGTTTTACCTGTTTCAGAGATTATTCGGCTAGTGGATGGATTGCGGGCTGACGTGGTGCTTGTGCTGGATCTTGCCTACGGTGAATTTACTGGTTTTGACTATTGCACCGCGATCCATAATCTGGTTTTGGGGCGTGAAAACGTTGTGATAACACGTACCTTTTCCAAGGCGTTTGGGTTGGCAGGTTTGCGTGTTGGCTGGGCGCACGTGCCGGCGTGGATGCTGCCTGGGCTTTATGCGGCGCGCGGGATGGGCAGCGTAAATGCGGTGGCGCAGGCAGCGGCTGTGGCTGGGATTTCAGATATTGATCAAGTTAAAAAACGTGTTGACAACATCTTGTACGAACGTGATCGCGTGAGGCAGGCGTTACAAGAGATGGGGATATTTTGCTTGCAAAGCGCGGCGAATTTTCTGTTGGCGCGGATTGGGAAATGTGGTGCCGATATGGCTGAAGCTATGGTAGTGCACCTACACGATAAGGCTGGAATAATTGTGAACCGGACGCGCGAGAGCGGTTTGGAACACTACTTCCGATTTTGCCTTTCTTTACCTGATCACAATGATCTGTTGCTCGATACTGCTCGTAGTTTAATGATTCAAGTACAGGATTAATCATCCCTTAAAAGGCATCTTATCCAAATGGTGCAGCATGGCGACAAACGCAGCGAGCCGCTCACGCTGATAAGTAGGTACGTCCAGTTTATTGTAATCTAAAAAACCCTGCCTATCGCGCAGACCTGTACGGCCTTTGGCCATGTTGTCTTCAATGATTTCTGGGGCTTCAAATCGGTCACTTCCGGTAGCCTTGGTCATGTACTGGCTAGCGTAATACAGAATATCGCCTCCACCCCAGTCGATGAATTCTAGTAGGCCCAATACCGCAAATCGAAACCCAAAACCGTACTTAGTGGCTTTGTCGATGTCTTCGGCAGAGGCCACCCCTTCTTCGACCATGCGCGCTGCTTCGTTCATGGCCAATGCCTGAATGCGAGGAACGATGTAACCGGGACTAGCGGCGCAAATGACTGGAACTTTTCCAATCTGTTCCAGTAATGTCTTTAGTTCACGGGTCACAGCAGGATCAGTTTTTTCGCTAGGAGATAATTCAACTAGCGGCACAAGATAGGCCGGATTTAACCAATGGGCGTTCAGAAACCGGCTTGGTGTAGATACAAATCCCTCCAAATCGTTCGATAGGATTGTTGACGTGGTTGACGCAATAATCGCATCGGCTGGTGCATGATCGCAGATAAGCGCGAAGGCTTGTTGTTTGGCGTCTAGTCTTTCTGGCACGCCTTCAAAGATGACATCACTTTCGCTCAGTGCTGATGAACACTCGTTCAGTGAACTGACAGTGACTCGTGCCACGACGTCATTAAGCTCTTCTACTAACAACATTCCAAAACTGGCCATTATGGTCAGGGTTTTGTGGACTTCGTCCAAAGCCTCTGCTGCAAGTAGTTGATAATCTGGGTCTGAGCGCTGCTTGGCGTCGATCAAATGTACGGAGTGGCCGGCATAGGCAAAGGCTACGGCTATGCCACGTCCCATGCGCCCGGCGCCAACGGCGGTGATAATTTCTCCTGTCATTACATGCCACCCCTTAGAATGGACTGTAACGTGAAAACTGATTTATTGGCGATCCCAAGCGTTTCCATCGTGCGCCCCGTCGCCCTAAAATCCGCTTTACACACCGCTGATCCCAAGGCCAATAATCCTGTCGCCGTTGGTGCAGGCACACCCACCCAATCCGCAATAGAAACCAAAAGTGCCAAACCTGTCTCGATATCTTCGCGCATATAGCGGTGCTTGGTCAAAACCAAATCTTCGCGCCAATCCCCACTGTCTGTCAGTTTCTCATGAGCCGCATTACCATACATCCATTCCTCGGCCTCATTGTCATAATGATTAGCCAGCGCAAAATGTGGTGCACCGTATCCGAGGGCTTCTCGAACAGCTATGCGTTCGTCGTCAAGTCTTGTCGTCACACGGCGCACAGCAGGTTGCGTGCCTTCGTTGTGAATATCCCAATGTTTAAAATGCTCGATTGGTCCGGCGTTCATGATGATCAATGGAGGGTGGATAATGGGTCCAGCATTCATGAGTGCACCGGACAACGCATCGCCGCAATCTTCGACACTTGGATAGGCTTTTTTAATAACTGCCAACGCTTTTTTAGAATTGCACGTCGGGAATACACCCGTTGGCAAGCGGGTTGCGCGTGTTGTGATTGCGACCTCATGTGTGTTGTGCATCCGGGTGAGATAGGGGAGCGTACCGGACTCGGCAAAGCTGACATCTGCGTCATTACCCGCATCTTGCATCGCGCGCGCCATTATCCAACTTCCAAAACTGCCTGGTGGCATCAGCACGACCTGATTATCACGCAGGCAACCTGAGAGCGATCTAGCAATATCGGGTTGCGCTGTCGCGGGTGTGGGGCAAACGATTAACTCCGCGCCTTCAACAGCGTTACTAATTTCTGTGCAAACGTTGGAAATCTTGACGTCTTGAGATCCACTAAAATCTTTTAACACCAATGTGTTTTCAGCTGCACGCAATGCAAGTTGAGCATCGGTGTTGCGACGCCATAAGCGGATAGTATGACCATTCTGGCTCAGATCAACAGCTGTTGCCATCGACCCATTCCCGCCCCCTAAAACTGCGATTTCCATTCCCGTACTCCAATGTGCAAATTTTTTAATTGATTCACGGTGGAACATTGGAACAGCACGATAACACTTGCATTAGAAAAATCTATACGACATCCTTTTTTTGGGGGAAATTCAAAACCAGGGAGCAATACATAATGAATTTATTCAATAAAATTACGTCCAAAGCTACAGGAGCGCTTGTTGCAACGCTGTTAGCATCGACATCAATGGCAGAAGACAAAGTATCGGCAGTCCACGCGTTTCCAGGTTTTCTCGTTTATACGAAAACTTTCTTGGCTATGGTGGATGATATCAATGAACGGGGCAAAGGCATTGTTCAAATTGAAGTGCGCGGTGGTCCAGAAGCCATTGGGATGTTCCAACAACCGGCCGCTGTTCGCGATGGTGTGGTTGATATGGTTCATACACCTGGCAGCTTTTATGGCAAGTCGGTACCAGAAATCGATGCGATGGTTGCGGCCACCGTCACCCCGATGGAAGCACGCGCTAATGGTGGGGCCGCTGCGATGGATGCAGCACATCAGGCCCGCATGAACGTTCGCCATCTTGGCTGGATCGATGGTGGTGTACAATTTCATATTTACAGCGTGCAAGAACCCAAATTTGACGCAGATGGCGTATTGGATCTAAGTGGTGTTAAACTGCGTGATAATCCAATTTACCATGCATTTTTTGAATCTATGAATGCTACAACAGCATCTATGCCAGCGACTGAAGTCTATGCAGCGCTTGAAAAAGGTGTTGTAGATGCGGCGGCCTGGACCTCTATCGGGTTGATGGATTTGAAATGGGACAAGTTCATGAAATACCGGATCGATCCACAGTTTTATAATACGGATCTCGGTGTGATCTTTAACGCTGAAAGCTGGGACGCGCTGTCACCAGAGTCACAAGATCTGATTTCAAAAGTTGTGATCGAATGGGAGGAAAAATCCTACAACGATCGTCAGGCGGATGTTGTCGCAGATGCTGCCGAATTGAAAAAACGTGGTATGGAGTTTGTGCCTCTGTCAGCAGATGCGAGTGCAAAATATCTGAAACTGGCAGATGATGCTGCGTGGGGTCGTATGAAAGGCCGTTTGGATGATGCGGGAGATACAACGACTTATGACGCGTTGCGCAAACTGTACCACCCATGAAAACTAACCAATAATCTCAACGGCGTTCGTGAAGGCGAGCGCCGAATTTCTTGGAAGGCCATCCAGATGCGGATCATTGATAAAGTGTGTAATTTTCTAGCAATCCTAGCCGGAATTTATCTTGTGTTGATCATGTTTGGTATCGTTATTCAGGCCACATTACGCAGTTTTGGATATTCCGGATCGTCGCATGTGTTTACGTTTTCTGAATATGGACTTTTATACATTGTGATGGCAGCATCTCCATGGCTGGTGCGTATTCGAGGCCATGTCTTTATTGAGATGTTGACCGCTGCACTACCTGCAGACTTTGCCCGCCTGTTTTCACGATTTGTTGCGTTGCTTTGTGTGGTAATTTGCTTATTTCTGGTATGGTATTCTGGTGCCAACACCATCCGGTCTTATAATTTTGGGGACGCGGACATGCGCTCGCTCGATATGCCAAAATGGCTTTTATTGGTATCGATGCCAATTTGCTTCTCGCTGATGGGAGTGAATTTTTTGCGTTTTGTATTTGGGAAAGAAACGCTGCACACTGGAGAGGCGGGTGTCCATGAGTAGGCTGCTTCCCGAACCAACTTATAAGGTTTTCCGTTGATGGAGTGGTATTACGCGCTGATGTTTTTGCTGGGCATGATCTTATTTTTCATGTTTCTAGGTATTCCTGTTGCGTTGGCTTTCATAGCGGCCAACATGATTGGGGCTACATATTTTATGGGTGGTAGCGGAGATTTGTTGCGTCAAATGTCGCGTGGAATTGGCCAGTTGACCAACAACGCTCTTCCAACGGTGACTACGTTTAATCTGATGCCAGTGCCGATGTTCCTGCTGATGGGAGAAATCTTTTTCCATACAGGTTTGGCAAATAAAATGTTCTCTGCTGTCGATAAGCTGATGGGAAAGATCCCTGGCCGTCTGTCGTTCGTTACGGTTGCAGGGGGGACGGCGTTCGCTACCTTATCCGGATCTTCTATGGGATCTACTGCGCTGCTCGGTTCGTTAATGGTGCCGGAAATGGAAAAACGCGGTTACAAGAAACATATGGCAATTGGGCCCATTCTGGGGACGGGAGGGTTGGCTATGTTGATCCCACCGTCAGCGTTGGCGGTTCTGCTGGCGACGTTATCAAACCTTGATGTTGGTCGGCTGCTGATTGCAGGCGTTATTCCTGGTCTTCTGCTAGCCTCTTTTTATGCAATACTTATCCTTGGCATGTGCTTGTGGGATCCTGATGCCGCGCCATCTTATGACGTTGATGCAACCAGTGGCTTACAAAAGTTAAAGCTATTGCTCGTCGATATCCTGCCGATGATGTCGATTGTTTTGGGGGTCATCTTGTTGATCCTGAACGGTTGGGCCACTCCATCAGAATCCGCTGCATTTGGCTGTGTAGGTGTGTTGATCCTTTCGGTTCTTTATGGTCGGTTAACTTGGACAGGATTTGTAAATTCTGTCACTGGCGCACTAAAAGTAACCACGATGGCATTATTGATTATTTTTGGATCTGCGACATTTTCCGCTTTGCTGGCGTTTTCCGGAGCTAGCGCTGGATTGATTAAATGGGCTACACAATTTGCGTTTGATCCCATTTTCATGCTGCTGATTATGTTTGGTATCCTGCTTATCCTTGGGATGTTTATGGATCAACTGTCGATGATGTTGCTAACCGTGCCGATCTTTTTTCCACTGGCCCAAACCCTTGGATTTGATCTGATCTGGTTTGCTGTGATTGTTCTGTTGGCGCTAGAAATTAGTTTCACCACACCACCCTTTGGCCTTTTGCTGTTTGTGATGAAAGGTGTATCTGCCCCTGGAACCACAATGCGCGATATCTATATGTCGGCGATGCCGTTCATGGGTTGCGCGATCTTTTTGGTGGCACTGTTGATTGCCTTTCCGCAGATTGCATTATGGTTGCCAAGTATGGGTCGATAGCTTTGCCTCAAACTCTTGCCCAAAAAATAATAGCACATGCCTCAGGACAGGAAACTGTCACGCCAGGTGAAATCGTAGTGGCAAAAGTTGATCTGGCGATGATTCATGACAGCGGTGGGCCGCGGCGAGTGAAACCTATTTTGGATCATCTGGGCACAAACGTTTGGGATCCGGATAGTGTAGTGGTTGTTACCGATCACTATGTGCCTGTGTTCAACAATGAAACCCGTGCCATTCAAAAGCTGACCCGCGAATGGGTCGCAGCCCAAAATATTGGGGCGTTCTACGATCAGATGGGTATTTGCCATGTGGTTGTACCAGAAAATGGCCACCTAGCGCCCGGTATGTTTGTCGTTGGCGGTGACAGCCATTCACCGACTGGTGGTGCCTTTGGCGCCTATATGTTCGGGATTGGCGCCACGGAAATGGCTGGTGTTCTGGCGACTGGCGAGATCTGGATCAAGGTGCCAGAAACTATTCTGGTGGATTGGTCTGGAACGCTGCAGCATATGGTGACAGCCAAAGATATGATGCTGCATGCATGTGGGCAATTGGGCATGGATGGCGGTGGCTATCAGGCGGTAGAATATACTGGGAACGTAATAACGGACCTGAATATGCAGGACCGAATGACCCTGTCAAACATGACAGCAGAACTTGGTGGACAGGCAGGACTGATTGCGCCAGACAAAACAACGGCTGCTTATATCAAAGATGCTGGTGGACCTGAAATTGACGTGTCCTTGTGGCAGACCAGTGCAGGTGCAACCCTTGGTGCGCACCACATGTTTGATGCGGACAGCTTGATCCCACAGGTGGCCGCACCACATTCACCAGCCAATACGCAACCTATTGATACCTTTAAGGAAGTGAAAACAGATATCGCCTATATCGGTGCTTGTACGGGAGCTAAGCTCAGTGATTTGCGGATGGCAGCACAAATCCTTAAAGGGCGTAGTTTGAGATCAAAACTACTCGTTGCACCGTCTTCGAAGGCAGATCAGGAAAAAGCGACAGATGAAGGATTGATGGCAATCTTTGAAGATGCTGGCGCAACGATCCTGCCCAATTCCTGTGGAATCTGCGCGGGCTACGGCGCGGACCGGCTGGATGAAGATGTCACCTGTATCTCGTCAACTGCGCGCAATTTTCAAGGGCGGATGGGCGCAAATTCATCGCAAGTTTACCTCGGCTCCCCATTCACTGTCGCCGCGTCGGCGATTACAGGCCGCATCACTGACCCTCGAGAATTTGGGGATTTGAAATGAGTGCCCGTGTTTGGCTATTTGGCGATAATATCGATACAGATGTGCTCGCGCCCGGACGATACATGAGTGGCTCCATTGAAGAATTGGCGTCTCACTGCTTGGAGGCGGCAGATCCTGATTTTGCCAGTTCAGTTAAATCTGGTGACGTTTTAATCGCAGGGAGGAACTTCGGGGTTGGCTCTTCGCGTGAACAAGCGGCCGAATGTTTGAAAATCTTGGGAATTGCCGCTGTCGTGGCACCGTCCTTCGCGGGTATCTTTTACCGTAATGCTATCAATCTGGGCTTGCCAGTTCTTGTCGGCCAAGCCCATCAATACGCCAAAGATGGTGATCCTGTCAGTATCGATATCGAGTCGGCGGTGCTGAAATTGCCTTTAAAAACCATTCAATGTGAACCTATTCCTGAATTTCTGCTCGATCTTATCGCGGCAGGTGGATTGGTGCCGCACCTCGAAAACCGATTTTCTGGGAGTCGTGCATGACCCTGCGTGATCGAATGGCAAAAACAGACTTGTTGCTTGCACCCGGTATTTACGATGCACTTTCTGGCCTGTTGGCTCAGCAGGCGGGGGCCGAAGCGGTGTATCTGTCTGGCGCTAGCATCTCCTACACACGGCTTGGGCGGTCTGACGTTGGGTTGATGTCCGTATCCGAAGTTGCTGATACTCTGGCAATGGTCTGTGACCGCATTGAAATTCCAGTGATTGTTGACGCGGACAATGGCTATGGTAACGCGCTTAACGTGCAGCGCACGGTACGGATGTTTGAACGCGCTGGGGCGTCGATGATACAGCTAGAGGATCAATCCTATCCCAAACGTTGTGGGCATTTGTCGGGAAAGTCCCTGATTTCTGGTTCGGTGATGGTTGGCAAAATACGTGCAGCCTTGGATGCACGAAAATTTGATGACACTCTGATTATGGCCCGCACCGATGCCATAGCAGTTGAGGGGTTCTCCGCGGCATTGGATCGTGCAGAGCAATATGTTGAGGCAGGTGCAGATGTCTTGTTTGTTGAAGCGCCACGTGACATGGCAGAAATGGCAAAGATTATTGCGCAATTTGGGCCGCGTTTACCCCTACTTGTGAATATAGTTGAAGGCGGCAAGACGCCTTTACTGAACTGCACACAGTTGCAGGATATTGGCTATAAAATTGCGATCTTTCCCGGAGGTTTGGTACGGGCGCAAACCCACGCCACACAATCCTATTTTGCTACGCTTTTGAGCGATGGCACTACCTCCAATATGCTTGAGCAGATGGCTGATTTTAACCAACTTAACCAGATTATCGGCACGCCAGAACTTCAAGCGCTTGGCAAATCCTACGACCCAGAAGAAGGCAACACATAATGGACTCAGTCACGCTTGCGATCCTGAAAGGGCGGTTGGAACAAATCGCTGATGAAATGGATGCGACGCTATTTCGATCTGCTTTCAACCCCATCATTGCTGAGGCCCATGACGCCTCGCATGGGATTTATGACGCTAAAACTGGCGATACGCTGATACAGGGTAAATCTGGCTTGCCAATTTTTGTAGGTGTGATGGCCTTTGCGGTGAAAGCAGTAATCGACAAGGCGGCGCAGGACGGGGATATGATGGACGGCGACGTTTACATTTTTAATGACCCTTACGACGGCGGCACCCACCTGTCTGATTTCCGATTAATTCGGCCTTTGTACCGTGATGGCAAGGTTTATTGTTGGCTTGGCTCCGTTGGCCATTGGCATGACGTCGGTGGTAATGTACCTGGCAATTATAACCCTGTTGCGACTGAGAGCTTCCAGGAAGGTATGTTGATCCCGCCGGTAAAACTATTTCGTGCAGGTGTGATCCAGCAGGATATAATCGACATTCTGCAAGCGAACTCGCGCTTACCAGGGTCAGTTTTTGGTGATCTGAATGCACAAATTAATTCGCTCGATCTTGGTGTGCGGCGGCTCACGGGTCTGTTGGATGAATATACAGACGCCACCATAACTGAGGCGTTAGATAGCTTGCGTGGACGGGCGGCGCGCATGATGCGGTCCAATATTGCAGAATTACCGAATGGTAAGGTTTCGGTTGAGGATTGGATGGACAACGATGGGATCGTTGATGAGCCGCTGAAGGTCGCGCTGGATTTGAACATTGATGGCGAACGCATGGTATTGGATTTTTCTCGCTCGTCGCTTGCCTGCCGTGGGCCAGTCAATATCTCGCGCTCGACAACAATTGCGGCCTGTTATGTGGCGCTAAAGCATGTATTTGGCGAAGTTCCCGCTAACGCAGGTGTTTTGGAACCCGTAGAGTTCGTTATTGACGATCAATCCCTCTTGTCGGTTACGGCTCCACGCCCAGTTGGTGGCTATACTGAAACCATTCTGCGCCTGATTGATCTGGTGTTCCAAGCGCTTGCGCAAATCGCGCCCGAACGCACCAACGGCTGTGCTTATGGAACTATCAACGCACTGTCGATTGCCGGACATCGGACCAATGGGCAACGCTGGGTGATGTTTTCGTTCTTTGGCGGCGGCCATGGTGGGCATCCATTGGGGGATGGCCTGAACCATGGAAACGCGCCGATTTCTACTGCAACAATCCCACCCTTGGAAATTTTGGAAAGCGCCTATCCTGTGAAATTCAACCAATGGGCGCTGCGTTCAAATTCTGGCGGTGATGGTAAACATCGTGGCGGATTGGGAGCCACCTATGAAATAGAGTTGTTGGAAGAAAGTGCAGAGGCATTTTTGTTTGGCGAACGGGGTAAATTTGCCCCTCCGGGTGTTGTTGGCGGTAGACCCGCTGCCAAAAACGTCTTCACTTATGTCGGAGCAGATGGGCCTAAACATCCTAGAATGGTGTCTAAAATTGTGGGTGTTCAGTTGAAACGTGGTCAAAGCGTTCGCATCGATACGCCCGGGGGCGGCGGATATGGCCCGCCGTCTGAACGAACGGCCTTGGCACGTTCTAATGATTTAAAGTTGGGCTATGTGACGGAAGGTAAAACATGAATCGTAAATTGGTTGGTGTGGATGTGGGGGGCACTTTCACGGACGTATTTGTGTTCAATCAGGATTCAGGTGAAATTGCCGTGTCAAAAGTTCCTTCAACACGGGATGACCAATCCAAAGGATTTATCGCGGGCATTCAGGCTGGGGCAGGAAACTTTGCTGAAGTTTCAACTGTGGTGCATGGCACAACTGTTGGCACCAATGCTCTATTGGAACGCAAAGGTGCAAAGACTGGAATTATTACAACTGCCGGTTTTCGCGACGTTCTGGAAATGCGCCGACGGGATCGCCCGACAACTTGGGGTCTCTGGGGCATGTTTGAGCCCGTTGTTCCCCGTGATTTGCGGCTGGAGGTGCGCGAACGCACCCTTGCGGATGGAACAATTACAGTACCAGTTAACCTTGATGATGTACGCCAATGTGCGCAGCATTTGCTTGCTGAAGGTTGCGAGGCCATTTGCATCTTTTTCATCAACGGTTACGCAAATCTGGCCAATGAAACTGCGGCGGCAGTCGCAGTTCGTGAACTCTGGCCCACATCGTATGTTACCATTGCGACAGAAATATTACCCGAAATTCGCGAATTCGAACGGGTTTCAACTGCTACACTTAACGCCTATTTACAACCTGTGGTGGCCAGCTATTTGGATCGGTTGCAAAACGGGCTGCAAGACAAACAGGCGGATGCTGATGTGCTGATCGTGCAGTCTAACGGTGGTGTCATGGATGTGGCAACAGCATCCCGCTATCCAGTGCGAACTGCATTGTCTGGCCCGGCGGCGGGCGTGATTGCAGCTCGGCATATAGCGGGAGCGGCTGGGTTTCATAACATAATCACCTGCGACATGGGCGGCACATCGTTTGACGTGTCCTTGGTGACAGGTGGGGCCAGCTCGCTGGCAGCGCAGACTGAGATTGATTTTGGCATGGTAGTGCGTACGCCGATGGTTGAGATCAGCACAATTGGTGCTGGTGGTGGCTCCATCTCGCACATCGATGCAGGTGGCCTTCTGGCGGTTGGCCCGCAAAGCGCCGGATCTGATCCGGGGCCAGTGGCCTATGGCCTTGGCAATGATGCGCCAACGGTGACGGACGCTAATTTGATCCTCGGTCGGATCAATCCTGACCGCCCGATTGGCGGCAAACTGGCTCGTTTGGATATCGACGCGGCCAAGGCAGCCGTTGAGGCTAAAATTGCCAAGCCACTTGGCCTGAGTGTTATGCAGGCGGCAGAGGCCATTGTTAAAGTTGCCAATGCAAAAATGGCAGGTGCAATCCGGTTGGTGTCTGTTGAACGGGGCCATGACCCGAAAAATTTTGCCTGTATGCCTTTTGGTGGCGGTGGCGCGCTGCATACTGGTGCCTTGATGCAAGAAATTGGCCTCGGTGCAGCGATTGTCCCCCGCTTCCCTGGTGTCACCTCAGCATTTGGCTGTGTAGTTGCTGATATGCGACTAGATATTGTGCAAACTGTCAATCAAATGCTGGCAGGTCTGGACGCATCTGCGCTGGCAGATCGAATGGAAGCGCAGGCGCAAAAATTCGAAGCGACATTGGCACAAAGCGATGCAGATCTTATGGGTATGTCCCGCGTTTTTGAACTTGATATGTTGTATCTGGGGCAAACTCACACAGTGACTGTACCGCTGACCACCACGCCCCAAGATACCACTGAGTCGAGTATTTTGGTTGATTTTGAAAAAGTCTATACTGAGATTTATGGTCGTCTTTTACCAGGAATTGGCCATCGAGTGGTGAATTTGCGTGTTGCTGTAATAGGCCACAGACCGGAAATTGATATGGCAGCCTTTGCGCCAAAAACGAAAAAGACACTCGATGATTGTGTCTTGGGCCATCGCACAGTCTGGCATGACGACGCAGAACATAAGGCAACACTTTATGAACGGCTAGATCTACCTATTGGGGCGAAAATTCTGGGTCCAGCGATTTTAGAACAGCCAGACACGACCATCTTTATTGATCCGAAATTGGTGGGAGAAGTAGATGGTTTTGGTAACATAGTAATCCGGTGGGCAGCCCAATGATCCCAGGAACATCCGCTCTTTTAATTGTAGATCTGCAAAACGACTTTTTGCATCCGGAAGGCGCTTATGGTCGTGCTGGACAAGGGGCTGCTGCAATTGCGGCTCTGCCCGCGCGGGTGGTAGGTGTTGCGGATGCCATGAGGCGAGCTGGCGGTGTGGTGATCTCCACACAGTTCACGCTGGTGCCGGGGCGTGGTGGTGAGCCAATGATTGCGCCACATTTGAAAAAACTGCGACCTTTCTTGCGTAAGGGTGATTTTGCGCCAGGAAGTTGGGGTAATGCTATGGTTGATGAGCTCGGCAATCCCGATTTCATTATCGAAAAGATTGCCTATTCGGCGTTTTACATGACGCGACTGGAATGGGTTTTGCGAAAAAACTGCATCACTGATCTGATTGTGG
>MDTG01257148.1_pt1 | contig 13542 bp, 13 predicted proteins | sample 811421 | NCBI WGS metagenome assembly MDTG01 (sample SAMN05326645, study PRJNA326480) | marine metagenome | isolation source: seawater | place: Pacific Ocean: South East | collected 2011 | reverse complement strand
GACCCCTATGGCGTAATTGGATAGCGCGTCCGCCTTCTAAGCGGGAGATTCTGTAAGTTTACGTCTTTGATGTTTTGCATTGTTTTTATGTATGCACTCACCATTATGCACATTTCATAGGGGTTCGAGTCCCAGTAGGGGTACGGTGCCCCAACCAATCCCATTTCCCTAACCATTTTTCACGAAATGGCTTGGATGGGTGCGCCCTTTATTTTTAGAATCGTGTCTGGTGACATTGAAATCCGATTCGATTTCGGACGGTTCTCATAAATCCAATTCTAAATTTCCGATGTCGAATGCATACGACTATTGCAATCCCATGCACGGCCTTTGACTTGTCTGTTGAAACAAATCAGCGCATCTGCTTTTGGTACCGGAATCTACAACCGCTGTGGGCCACACAAAATCTACAAAAGTCGAATACATACACGGAGGAAGAGAAGCAGGCGTTAATTTCTGCATATTATAATCAGTAATTATTCAAAGCTAACTTTTCTTGTGTTATTGTTTGCTTTCCATTCTTGAAACGTAATGTCTAACATGTTTGCTCGTTCTTGTGATAGATATTTAATGGGCAATGTGTTGTGGTGTACATTGTATGTTCTCCGCAATTCGGTGTCGCAAATACCGTGCAAGCACCACAATTGGCCCAATGAATCGAAACGCATCTTGCCCAAATCCATGGCGCGGTGAAAACTCTTGTGAAACAAACAGGCGTTGTACACAAAACAATTGTTACACAATGCATACGGCATAATATGCGCCGCGTCCAACATATCGGGGTCTGAGGTGCCCGATACAGGACATGTATGGTCAAATTCTTTCAATAGTTTTTGCCTTAATACACGCTGGCCACTTCGCACGTGTTTACGAGACACGCGTTGAAGGCTGTCTATAGTGCTCAGGTTTTTGGCACGTGCTTTGACTTCGCGACTAATATGGTGTACTCCATCAATGGCATAGGTGTATAGTGCACGGTCAAACGAATGGCTGTGTCGTAACATAAGTAAGCAAATATCTTTTGTTTCTTTGCACGGTGTGAGCACAAAAGCCATGACTGCATAATATGTGGGGGTCAAATGGCTCCAATGTTGTGTTGAGTCCGGATTGGCGTTACACGTAAGCAATGTGCAGCACATCTGAAAGTTGCGCCTCGTAACGGCATGAAACAACAAGGGGGCGTCATGTATATTTTGGTCGACCTCGTTTGGGTACTGCCTTAAATGTTTGACAAGTCCGTTTGTATCACTGTGACAAAAAAAAGCAAGCATGAATACCAAGATGAGGTTGCCTTTAAATAGTCTCTGTCCTGTTTCACTCGAGTGAAACAGGAGGTCGGGTTTCACTCGAGTGAAACCGAATGTTGGTATATAAGGACGTGTCATTACCGCAAATGCATTGGACATTCTTGGTTCGGTTTCCACCAAGTACAGAAAAAATCTTAATGTTGACTGAGTACCTCGCAACCGAGACAGACATTAGCGAGAAAGCAAAGATTCAAAAGTATATTCAAGAAACAGACAACAGTTTGCGAACGCCGTCAACCTGCGAAACGCTGACCGAACTGGTCAGCCTTCGAACCGAAGCGAATGTCGAAGATAAATTCCGTTCAACGGTGATCAGTGATTTCATGACCAAACACGTCCGCATAGACATGGATGGAAGGTCAATCGGTGTAGACACGTTGGCTGTACGCGAAATCGCATTGCACTTGTCCAATATGAAAAAGAAAAGTTATTATTCCGACCAAACCGTCGGCCAACGTGAGGATGGCACCACGTACATTATAGACGAAAGTCCGAAGCTTGCGATACGACACGTCGTGCAGCATAACACCAACGATACCACCATAGGTCGGACGGATGTGTACGTAAATGGCGATACAAACAGCGGTAAGACGATAGAAATCGTTGCCATCGCTTGGTTTGTATTTTTCGTCTATGGTAGGTTTCCCGTTATCGTTTTACAGAATTACGATGGTAAAAACTCGAGAAACGACGTCGAAGATAACATTAAACAACTAAACAATGTCATAGACGCTTTTCTGCTTGAAAAGGCCAACACATTCAAAGACTTGCACAGCGAAGAGGTTCGTAAAATGTACCAGTTGGAGGTCGCGCAAACATCCGACAGCGGAACTTTGGAACAATGGGGTGAAACGAAAACACAATTACAAGAAGCAAGAGTTCTAATTACAAACGCAGAGATTTCGCACGCTCAAAAGGCCACCCAGTTGGTTCGCAATTTGATGAGACGTTATAGGGCTGACGACGTTCTCAGCAACTATATGCCATTTACCCTTATCCAAGACGAGTCCGATGCCATTCCAGAACAGATATCGAAACATCGCAAGCCTAAAACACAGGGAGCTCTTGAGTGGCTGACGAACAATGCGGCACGAATTTGGCAAGTATCGGCCACGCTGAGCAAGTGTGTAATTTCCTACGATGAATTAAAAAGACATATGCAACATATTGTACTTGATGTTCCTTCAAATTATTACGGCACGGGGGGGCACGGCGAGTACAAGTTACAAAAAGTAAAACTCGCACAAACTTTTGAAACCAACCCAAACCTCACAGGCGCCATTTGTGAGGTATTGAACATTGACATCGTCGAACTGGAAGCAGAGCTTCGGAAATTACGGCTTAAAACACAAAAAACGATTCTACCTTTGAAATATGGCACTGCTTATATCAGAAACGGAAAACTCGCCATCAGACAACCCTTGGCAAATAAACGAACAGACGAGCAAAACGCTATAGCAGGACAAGTACAACAACGTCTCCAAGAAAAACTATCACCCGAAGAAATAGCATGGGCTGCAAATCATGAAAACATTCTCGAAGTGTCCAACAAGGCTATTGAGAGATCTGCAAACTGTGGACTATCAGTGTCACTGCTAATATTAAGCAATGCGCGTATATGTAAAGCCATGGATCACGTCCTGAAACAAATTCGTGACCACGAAGACATTCAACAAAAGCTACACAGCAACCGTATACAAGGTGTTTATTTGGCAATCAACGGAGGAAAAGATACTGAATCGCAAACGAGAAGCCACGTTCTGTATTTCTGGCCGCCGTTGACGGCGGACGCATTGAACAACGCAGAAATGAAGACACTGTGTGAAAAGATGTTATGTGAGACCGCTGAAGATGGCCGAACCATACGTGTCAAATCCAGATTTAATTACAAGAATTGCCTGTCTATACCTTACTTTCTGCATAAAATCGTTGGTTGTCGGGTCGCGGTGTTCTTGTGTGGAAATTCAATGGTAAAACGTGCAGCCAACATTCGCAACGTATATCCTGGAGACCAAGAACACCACTTGGATTACGAACTATATGTCACTGACCAGTTACTTGAATGCGTCTTTGGTGCAACCCAAGGCTCCACAGAAGCGATACAACAGTCAAACCGATTAAAAAATATACTGAAAAGTTTGATGTTTGGACCGCCAGTCTTATATGGTTCTTGCGACGTGATAGACGTGATAGAAGAGGACGAAAAAAGCAAGCGCAAGACTTTAAATATGCTCACAAGAAAGACACTGTGGAGAAAAGACGACCCCGAACGGCGCAGTGTTTACCCGACTGTTTACGCACGACTTCGGAACAAAAAGCCGTTCCCGTTGAACAAGCGTGGAGCCAGCAAAAGACGCTTCGCTACAGACCAGGAGGATTGGTCAGGAGAGGTGAAATTACAAGGCAAGAGACGTCGGCGCGTCGCACAACCAGATTCGCTGGACTCTGCCTTGGCCGCGCCGTCAGCACCTGCGAACAGACCGATACGCACGAACATGTGTCTATGTCCCAACATACAAGATGTCATGGTTTGTAGCATCGCAGTTCACGAACCTGATATTTCTGAACATTACAAAACGATTCTTACGCAACTAGTTCAGTTTGGGTTTACAACACGCAAAACGCTCGAAATCACCACCCGGTTGCGGAACATTCAACAAAATATTAAGTCATTTTACAATGGCGACGACATTTCGATTCCGAACACGATACCCGACGTGTTGCACAGGAGGCAAGGCCAGGGGTTCTTTTCTGGTGGCATAATGAATGCAGATATGGTGGGGTATTCCTTAACTCACGATACGTCAGATCAACTGACGTTGCACTATTGTTTTATCAAAAGGGAAGAGCTGTTTCGGTTGGAATTGGTACGCAGTCTATGTGGTCGGCCAGATCGGTGTTGGCAAATTGTCCAGGCTTTGCAGCGCTTGCATTTGTCAGGTATTTTCGGCACCCCGGGTACGTTTAACAAGGCGATGCTTACAAAAGAAGCTGGCCTGAAAACTAACAACGGTAATCACAAAGTTGTGCGTGCATTGGAATGTTGGTGTGACGTGTTGGGGCGTGGTAGGAAGGGCGTAATGTATCAATTGAAGACAAAGTACGCGAAATTGGTGGACGATATGTCAAGAGCGTCTCGGCGTTCTCCTGACCCGCGTATGCATGGATACTCCGCGCATGACGGGTTTGTCACCAAGGACGACGACGATGAACATGTCGACGGCGTCTATCCACCAGCGACGGAAAGTCACCGCCCTCGAATGTACAGCAGTGACTCCCGATAGAAGTAAACTCAAATAAAACACTAAATGACTTTGCCTATTATTACGGCCTAAGGGGTTTGCACACTTTTGAAGCTAATTCGGCGGTGGTAATTTGGTTGGACGCCACTGATGCGCGTGCGTACCATGCGGCGTGGCCACACTTGTCGCAGTCTCTCGAATTCGCTTGATAATGTCCTCGTCCTTCACGAAATGTTCTAACGTAAACGACGTCAGTTTGCCCGACTTTAGAATTTTGTGTTTGTCAAATGTATTCTTCGAGTGTGAAATACATAAAATGCACTGTTCGGTATCCAACTGGATAAGGGGAAAAGTATAGTCGTGGAGAAAACTTCTTTCTTCTGTCATTTTGTCAGTACTCTTGTAATTCGTCAGCTGTAACAATTGGCGTTTGAATGCGAACGAACCCGCCGTGGCGTGATTGTCCCAATAAGGTCCAAATCTATACACCTTGTCCAAATCGGCGTAATAGATAAACATTACATCGCATCCGGCAATCAACGCGTCGCGGTTTGTCATCAGGCGTTCCACGGCGTGTTCTACTCGGGTAGGTGGGTAAAAATCGTCGTCGTCCATGTATACAAGTATATCGCCGGACGTTTTCGAATGCACAAAATTACGCTTGGCGCCCAACGCCATGGGTTTCGTTCGATAATATTTGGCGTTGGGAATATCTTTGAACAAGTCGCCGACGGGTTCATCGCCGTCGTCCACAATAATCCATTCCATCAAATGTTGTGGATACGTCTGACTTTGAAATATTTTGATGGCTGTCGGAATAAAGGCGCGACGGTTTTTGGTGGGCATACAGATACTCACAAAGGGCCGATTGTCAGGCCAGAAATACCAGGACACGGTCAACACGGCCACCACACACACTATGAAAATTCGCTTGGCGCGCTGTATATTTAGGCGTTTCCCGTGATATCTCATACAGAAGACATGACGCCACCATATATACCTGACACAAAGAGATTCATGGATTGTTTTGAAAGTGATGTGCCATATTGTAATCAGTAGACTTGAGCCGCCGGCAGGGTAAAATGTATTTTTAAGCTATCACACATGTGGCTTCGTCTGGTTCTGGTTCTGGTTCCGGTCTCGGCTTTCTCCGACTGTCGATTAATTGTTTAAGTTCGTCTCGACTCCGAGGCCTAACTTTCGGGGCGAGAGCGGGTTCGTCTTCCTCGCATTCGCTGCCACTGGTCTCCTCTTCGTCGTACCCGTCGTACTCCTGCACAAACATGGGCAATTTCTTTTCTCCTGTCTCACCCACGACCCTGTACAATTTGTAATTACCATCTCCCTGTGGATCGTGGTATATATCACCTTGAAATTCATCTTCCACAGCATAGTACCCCGGATGTCCGCGTGTTGCCGGTATTTGTATAATCCGCTCTCTGCCACGCGCACGAGATGATGTATGTTGTTTGAACACTGGCCTCTTCTGTTTCTGGCCGTGTGTAAGCTCTGACATGGGTGCTGCTGCTACCGATGGTCTGGGTCCCAAAAGTTCTTCGCCGGCAGCCAATAACGCATGATCCACATACTCGTTGTCATCTCTGTATGCTTGGACGATGTCTAACAGGTTATTTTCGAACTTATAATAGCGCAACTGTCTCGAAAAATGCCAAAGAGTCAAATCTACATTCGGTTGTGGACCACGCTTTGCAAGGACTTTATCGTCAATCTTTTTCGCAAATCCATAGTCAATGATGTACATGCGTCCATTTTCGTCTAACATTAGGTTCAGCGGATTGCCGTCGTTTTGAACCACTTTGGCGGCATCTAATCGATTGCAAAGAGCATACAATTGGGCGGCGTACTGCGGTGGCAATTCTGTCCAATTGTCTCGTTTTCCCCTTTCAACAATCGTTTCTTCTAAGGCATCCATAACAATGAATTTCTGAATTTCAGAATAAAAGTGAACTTTAGGTGCGACCCCGTATTTGGCCGCCTTTGATTGTAGGCCGGCTTCTTTTTTTATTTTAGCACTTGCTTTTGTAGGTTTGAACAGTTTGACTGCGTATTGTCCGGCTCTGAAGGTTGTACCTTCTTTACCTTTTTTACCAGAAATTTCAAAACGAGATTCGATGTCGGAGCGCGTCATCTCTTTTAGTTCTTCGAGTGTGGTCATGTTTTTTGAGTGTGGTTCGCGTTTAAATACAGTTAAAATGTTTACCACATATGTAGCACATACTCTATTTGAAAGTGATGTGTAACGTTAAAAGACCACTGAATATGTCGCACACATTGGGGTATCTCGATATGTCGCGCAGCAACATCCGCGAATATCACGACCTCGCCTCTGTGGTGACGGTAGACAACGTATGCCTGGGCCGACGCGTGACGCGCGGACGCCACTGGAGCGCGAAATGGCGCGACGACGTAGCCGACGGCAGCACGACGGGGCACGTTGTCGGGTACGTGGACGGAACGGGCCTCGTGGGCGAAAACGCCCCGCGACAGTATAACCAGGCGCAGCAGGGACAACCATCGTGGTGCGTAGTGCAGTGGGAGGACGGACGGCGTTCCGTGTATCCCATCGGCGCCGAGGGTATTTACGCACTCGCGTTTTGCGACTGACCTGCCGCCGACGTTTTAAAACACGCTTTTAAAACACGCTTTTTTACATCATGTTCTTTCATATTGGCGATTCCGTGTGCGTCGGCGACGACGCCCTCACCGTGCTCGCACGCGGCCGCCATTGCGCCCACAAAGGCGCGCAATGGCTCTGTCTCGACGAGAAGAACGCGACGGTCCTGCAAGCGCAGGACAATATGGTGCCGCTGGCGCCGACGTTCGAGTTTGACGGCGAGCTGATGCAACAGGCAGTGTTGTTCGCTGACAGGGTTGGCCAAAAGTTGGTCCGCTATCAGCTGGATTTGGAGATGACAGACAAGATGGAACAGAGCCCGGCCGGGACTTGGACGTCTGCGTCCGGCGTTGTGTGGCGCTGGGACTTGGCGACTCTGTCACTGTGGCGCGACGGCATATATTTCGCCCTGCGTCTTATGACAGCGGCGGGCCGCTGGATTTGAGAGACGGCCCGCCCGCCCGTATTTAGTACAACTCACACCTCAGAATGATAAAATATGTGTTCTTAACATTTATATTCTCCATGTGGTCCATCGCCTACTATACACATTTTATCCAAGCCTTCCAAAACGACACAATGGTGGTCCTTGGCGCGCGCCTGTCACGGCGCTCTCATTCCCTGCGTTCCTTTTTGGCGGTGTTTGACAACGTGAACGTCGATTTGTGGTCTGTGCGCGGGAGCACTCGACGGCGTTCCGTCCGCGCGCGCGTGCAAACCACAGCAGACGCCTTCGCGACGTTTCACGCGAGCACGTCGTATCGGCGTATGGTGCTGGTCGACGTCCCGATGACCGTACCGATTCGTAGCGACGCGGTCGTTCAGTACGTGTACAACAACGAAACAGTGGCCACGAGTTGGCCGCGCTTGGACACGTGGCCCGAGACACCTCTGGACAGTTCCGCCAAAGCCTTGGCGTGGTATCGCGGTCATGTGATTACGACTTCTGTTCGCCCCCCGTGACCCGACACGCGACCAAGACCTTTTTGTCGTCAAAGACCCATTCAATGCGCTTGTTTCGAAGCGTTTCGTACGTGTCGGGGTCGATGAGCACCGGCGTCGGCCGGGCCACCGCTGTCCAGTTCTCAATTTCGGCGGCGTCGGTGTGAACGTGCGAGAACACGTTGTATTCGTTTTTACCATGGTGAGCAAACCGCTGTTCGGGCTGAATCGTATTTTCGAGTTCAAGAGACATAACGTCATCACGGCCCACAACTTTATACAGACTTGTCCACCGGCGGATTGGATTCAGGGGTCGCGTTCGCACGTGTTTCGCTCGGGTGCCCAGTTGATGGCGTGCCACGGATAACATTCTTGCGTGCCTGGACACGTCGTCGGCGTGCCCGACCAGTCGTCCGACGGTATCCACCCCGTGTCGGCGATGGTTTGCGTCAAGTCTTTGTCCGTGCCCACATACTCTGGTGCACCACAGGTATCCGTCGTGTGGCGGCTGGCGTCCCCACCCGAACAGCGTCCGTACGACGGACATTGCTCGCCAAAGCCCGCGTAATCTTCCGGCGCCGATGTATACCTGTCGTTGCCAATACACACGTTGTCCAACGGGTTCCACGTGTCGCTGTTTTGACGCCGGTTGGACCAACACGTGCACGTACCGTCGCCTTTGCGCCCCCAGTCGCACCAGCCACCACGGCCACACGATATCCAGCACATTGTGGGCTTTTGTGGATGACACAAGGGCGCCGGCTGCGCGGACGATTGGCCGAGCAAGGTGTAACTAAATGGTGGCTGAAAGATGTCTGACAGTTGCGAGGGTGTGATGCTGTCGGTGCCCGGACATTGATAGCACTCGTCGCCGTAGTGATTGGGCGCGCATTCGTTGCACGTGGACGACGCGCCAGTGGCGTCCAATCCCACGGTTTCGGCAGCGTAGCGCTTGACGTAGGGCGCCAACATCCACGCGGTCGCACGCGGACTACCAACGTCACAGATACACTGGCCGGTACCGCTGTTTGTACCCGAGCCTTGGCAGACGCCGTGGCCCGAACAGGCGCGCAGACCAAACCCTCCCGGACACTGCGTGCAATCGGGCCCCCAATAGCCCGACGCACATATGTCGTACTCGTTGTCTTCGTCCCAGTCGCCGGCCTGGCACAGCTCGCCCGACCAGGCTATCTGGAGGTCGTTCTCGGCCGTCGTGCCACACGCGCAGCGCATGGAGAGATAGTCGCCGGTGCGGCTGTAGCCGGCCTGGCACGTTCCCTTGCCTCCGGAACAAATGGTGGTCGGCTCTTCTGTGAGCCAGTCGTATCCCGGGCAGAAATCACAGGCGGGCGACTTTTTGTAGTGTGGCTTTTGTCCGTCCGGTTGGTCTTCGGTGCCAAAATACTGTGGGTCACAGTCGCAATTGCCGCTGCCATGACGTGACTCTGCACAACAGACGCGCGTGACACAACGACCACCCTCGTACGTCGTGTTGAACTCGTCCACGACAATGTTGGGCACTTGGCAATCGTCGTCGGACTTGCATGGACTACCGGACTTTTGCACCGACCAAAGAATTGGCACTGGCAGCTCACCAATGCACGTCCCCTGACAATTTTCCGACACGGTACAGTCTTCGTCGGACGTACACTGTCCATTGTCGTTGTTCCCGAGCGGGTCGTAGGTACACGTGTCCTGCCAGTCGGGCGTTTGCGCCTGGTGTCGGTCATCGTCTTCGCACGTGCCACGGTTGTTGCACTGGACGCCGCGTATTTCGCTCAGTGTCGTCCACTCGGACAGCTGGTGTGTATAGTCGTAGCGTATTTTGACGCGCGTTTCTGTCAGTGGTGCGAATTGCTGCTTGTCGTAGTCAAAGGACGGTATCCAGGCCTCGTCTTGGTATATTTGCATCTGTTCGACCGTGCCGGTGCGTGCAGACACGTCGACGACTCGTGTACCGCGCGTGAGCGGTGCGTTTTGTGTGAGTGTGAGCGCGGGCACGTCGTTGCCCCATGGGCATGGTCTGCAGTTGTATCCAAAGTGGTTGGGCGCGCATTCGTCACACAAGTGTCGGTTGTCGTCGCTGATGACGTTGGGAAACAGTGCGGAATAATTTTGCCATTCGCGCCATCCGCGTGCGCAAATGTCGCACTCTTCGCCGTCGTATTGGCGCGCACACGTTTGACAGTTGGTGTTTGGGTCGTAGCCCGTTTTGCAGTCGTCGCAGTCGTCGCCGGTGTGCCGTGCATCGCACCGGTCACAATAGTCGCCGGCCCAGCCGTCGTCGCAGCTGCATCGCCCGGAACCGTAGGTGCCCGAGTCACAGACGCCGTGGTCGCAGAGACACGGTTCGCAATTGGGCCCCCATTCGGACGTGGTACAGTCGCAGGGTCCAAGGCGGTACGGATGTAAATAGGTCATGAACGTCCCCATGACGCCGATGCCGGCGGCGGCCAAGAGAATGAGGCCGTTTCCGAGGAGGCGCGTGGTCGACCATCGTGGCTTGCCGTTGCACGTCTGGTCGACACAGCGAGAACATCGGTGCGTCAACCATGCCGACGCCAGAGCACCGCCGCCCACTATCCAGAGCATGGCCATGACAAAGCCCGCCGGCGTTTTGGGGGGTCGGTACCCAGAATCGTACATCATCTGCACGCCGTGGACCAGCAACGCGACGCCGAGCCAGACGACGAACAGATTCGTGACGGTGTAGACCGTGTCTACATGCATGTCTTCCTACAAAGCGAAGTATTTATACCTGCATTTTTGGGTCGAGGTCCATGTCTGCGGGATGTCTTTTTGTCTCCCTTCTGGTGACCCTCGTGTGTTTTGCGGTGTTGTGGGCGGAGGATTTGTGGGCGGACTTTTATCACTGGGGCCCGCCCTTTACAGTCGGTTCTATCGTCATACAGACATGGGGGCGCTGGTGGGTGTTTGTGGGCTTGTTGGTGTTGTACCAGGCCGCCCATGTCTACATAGACGAGACATCGGGCCGTCGCTTTGAGCGGAAACACTTGACAGGGGAAAAGTTTACGGATACGGAACTCTTTGTGCTTTGTTGTTACAATTTGTATAAATGGTTGGGGACGATTCTGCATATACTTGTCGCGGTGACGCGCGTAGACATCTGGCTCGCGATTGCAGTCGTCGACACACTGGCACGTACTGCCATGCGGTATTCGTCGAATGGTCGTCGGGCGCGTTTCCCCCTAAAATGAAGCCGAATCTTCGGCTTTGTCGTCTTGGAGGGCGAACGCGAGGGCCAGCCGTAGTGTCTTGTTGTGCATGTGTGGGATGAGCGCCTTGACCTGTTCGAAGCAGCCACGGTACTTGGACGCCACAATGTCGAGGCGCCGCCGCTCGGCCTGAAGGCTCTTCAGCGTCTGGCGCGCGCTCGCAATGTCCGTGTCCAGTTTCGCCAGTTGGGGGTTGAGTTTCCGGCGCTTGTTGGCCGGTTGGAGGAACCGCTCCTGGCGTTTGCTTTTGACTTGGAACTTGGGGGACCGGACAGCGTCTTCAACGCGGAAGCGGCCGTCAAAGGGGACCACCACAAAGACAAACTGCGGCGTCGCGCCGTCCGTGTAGCTGTCGTACTTTTTGCCCAGCTCAAAGGCCAGGTCTTTGCCCGTCGGCTTGTGGACGCACTTTTTCTTGAAGGTGACACGGGCCATTTTGTCCGACGTGCGCACCATCAGACCTTCGCCTCTGCGGCAGTGCCAGGGGGCCGGCCGCATTTTCAGGTCGGGCGTCCGCATCACGGCCTTGTGGGTCCCGTTGTACAGCTCGACCGTGACCCACAGGTATGGAAAGCCGCGCAGTTTTGCGCTCACCAGGAAGCCCGGATACTCGACCACTTTCGTAGCCTTGCCATCGGTGGAGTGCACGGCTCTGCTGGCAGACTCGCACCGCATCAGTGCCCAGCCAGAGGGAGTCTGGAGGAAATTTTCCAGAGGGACCCCTTCTGCAAGTTCCGAAAGTTGGTCCTGGGTGAAGACTGGCGGCTCGGTCGCGGAGAAACGGGCCATCAAATCGCCATGAGAGGGGGCGCGTTCGACGCGCGCTTGGATTTGCGGTCCAATGGTGGGGGTTTTAGCGACTGCCGCGGCCCCTACGACATCTTCCCACTCGTCTTCGACATACTCCGACATGTTGGCTGAACTATAGTAGTGAAAATGTGATTTTAAATGCACGTATGTGGAGAATATGTGGAAACTTGTTTTAAATGTTTTAAAAGGTACCGCGTTTTAAAAGGTCACATATTCTCCACATATATTATTTACCACTACCCTCCACCTATTCACAACATACAACATGAGCGACTACGAGTCCGACTCCTCCTCCGGGTCCGAAATGGACGAAGACGAGTATCAGATGCTGTCAGACGAACTGCTTGGCGACGGCGCGTCGAATGGCGGTGTTTCCGAGGCCGCAGCGGCCCCCGTTGTGGCGGCAGCCGCTGCCAGTTCTGGGGGACCAACACTGGCACTCTTGACTTCCAAGTCATATCGCGACGCCCTTCCTGTGACGTTTTCGCTTCGGCACTTTGAGAGTTCCCAAAACGGCGCGACCAACTTTCGCGACCAACCCGTTCTCGGCAACAACCCGGCCGTGGCACTGCCCGAAGAATTCCGTACTGGCGAACAGGTGCTCCTCAGCGTCCATCTCCATCAGGACGCTGCCGGCGTGGTCCCGATGCCCATGGTGCAGGAGGACCATCTGCGGGCATCGAGCCAGCAGATGAGTCGCCAGTACCCGTTGAAGGCCAACCAGTTCTGGGTCAGAGGCCAGGAACTCGGACCCACTGGCCTGGTCGCGTTCAAGAAACGCCAGTTTGCCCTCAGTAGTGGCTACCGCAAGGCGTGCGGAATCGAGTGGCCGCAATTTGTCTTTGTCGCCACGCTCTTCGAGGGCGGCCAGCCCAAAAAGTGCATCCGGTCCACGCCGTTCGAGGTCCGGAGCAAAGAACAAAGCAACAAGGCCCTGGCGTCACGCGGGCTCGCGCCTGCCAAGCGCAAGCGTCGCCGTACGCCCGAGTCTGAGGCGCGGCACGCTTCACTGCGCGTTCTTCAAGAAGACATTGCCGCCGCAACAGCCGCGATTCAGAAACAAAAAGCGGAGGAAGCGGTGAACTGGCGCACGCTGCAGTTTATCAAGTCCATCCTCGACGAACAACCGTCGACCCCCACCGTCGACACGGCCACTGCCTGCTGCGACGCACTCGTTCAGACACTCACTAAATGGAAATAAAATTTAAATCGATTTCTTACCTCGCTTACGACCACGTAATTTGCGACGCCCGGAACCAGAATACGAGCCATAAAAAGTCGCCGTGAATAAGGAATATGTGAATTTGTTTCGTATTGTCGGTGATAGATCGACAAAGATGCCGATGCATTTGGACGAAGTGGTGGGTGCG
>MDTG01230508.1_pt1 | contig 13542 bp, 15 predicted proteins | sample 811421 | NCBI WGS metagenome assembly MDTG01 (sample SAMN05326645, study PRJNA326480) | marine metagenome | isolation source: seawater | place: Pacific Ocean: South East | collected 2011 | reverse complement strand
TCCTACATACCGCGTTCATCAGCATTGTGCTGGTTTCATTCTTAAGGAGCCACCACGTTGGGCTGAATAACCAGATTCGGGGCTCTGCAGCTTGTCCCGGTTCCTTCAGGCTCCAGCCTCCAAAGGACCCTACTCCAGGCTGAAACGGAAGAAGGCTGCCTCGATACCGGGTGTGAACTCAAGACGGAGTCTTCCGTCTACTACCGAGGCTGAATCAGGATCCACGGCAAAGGGCGTAAAGGTCTCCAGATCGGTGGAACGGAAGAGGTTGAACTTGATTTCTATATTTCCAGCCTGGTTCAAGCCCACGGTATGGTTTGCCGACATGGCGTGGATCTGTTCTTTGGTGAAGCGCCGATCCCGTTCCTCTACCACGGTGTCATAACTGGCCTGGCTTACCAGGCCGTAGCTGTCGGGGTTATTGATCACGGTGGCACGCCCAGCATCATAGATCCCGTCGTAGGCCTCCTGGGATATGAAGATGACCTGTACTTCTATATCCTCCTCCAGCTGCAGACTTACCGGGTTGGAAGTGCCCCTAACGCCTCCTGACCAGCTAAGGAAGGCATATCCAGGATCAGGAATCGCAGTGAGGGTTACGGGAGTACCGACTTCCTGAGGGCCCACGCCCGAGACGGTGCCCTCTCCAAGAACGATGGAGGCGGTGACGGTTTGAAAACCGGACAGAGCCTGCACCGTGAAACCCTGCCAGGAATTGCCGAGTCCCCCGTAAGTGGATACGAATTGCTCAAGGACATAGGCATTCCCCCCGCCGGGCACCTGTGTAAAGGCGGCCTCCCCGACTGACGGGGCGGCCCCTCGGAAGGTGATACTGGAGAGGCGGAGGCAGCCGTAGAACGCGTAGGTCGGTATGCTGGTGATGCTCGCCGGCAGAATGATGCTGCGGAGCCGCTCGCAATACTGAAACGCCCGCGTACCAATCGAGATGATGCTGCTGGGAATGGTAACCTCCTGAATGCTCTCGCAACTCTGGAAGGCATATGGGCCTATGCTGACAACTCCCTCTGGAATTACGATGGCAGGGAGCATTTCGCAGTATTGGAACGCCCGCTCCTCTATCGTGGCCAGTCCGGTAGGAAGAGTGACATTGGTGAGATTTCCACAGCGATAGAAACAATAGGCTGGGAGAGTGGTAATGTTTTCCGGAATCACAACGGAATCAAGTTCCTCACACTCTTCGAAAACCCGGCTCCCAAGAGCAGTAAGACTGCTGGGAAGGCTGATCGTGGAGAGGCCCGTGCAGCGGTAGAATGCGCGGCTCCCAACGATTTCCACACCGTCAGGAATCACGACCTCTGTCAGGGACGAGCATCCCTGGAAGGCTCGTTCCCCGATCAGGGTGACACCCTCTGGGATTACGACACTGTCCAGCCGGCTGCACTCATAAAAGGTGTAGGCCGCGATCTGGGTAAGGGCGGGAGGAAGGGCCACGCCCGTCAGGCTGTCGCAGAACTGGAAGGCCCTCGCCCCGATGCTGGTGACCGAATCCGGCAGCGTAATGGATGAGAGGATATTGCAGCCTCGAAAGGCAAGGGGGCCGACGGCAGTGACTGGAAGCCCCTCGATGGTATTTGGAATCACGAGTTCCCCGGAGGCAGCTTCCTCACAGTCGGTGATCGTTATTCCGCCTCCTGCGGTGATCCAGGTCAGGTCTTCCAAGCTCGCGGCGCGGAGAGATGGGACGGCAATGAGCAGAACGACTGCAATCAAGGGAGTGAGTTTCATCACCCCGGAGTCCTACCACATTGCACCATGGACAAGAAGCTCCGGAGAAGAGTTCCTTCCGGACGAGGGAGAACCGGACCTGCCATTCACCGCACTTGGGGGCCAAGGCCTCGCCTGCGGCATTCTCAGGCACGATTTTTTCGTGCCCAGGCCCTGAACTCTTTCCAGTGCTTATTATTTTTCCGGCTGTTTTTATATAACCCATACCCGCTCCAACCTGTGAGTAGAATAATCAGCAAGGACTCGGGAGGCTCTTCCTGTGTCAGGACGTAGGGGCACATAACCAAGAGGAGGAACCCAAACAGAAGAGCCGAGACTACGTTGATCGGCATCGGGTTGGTCGGCTTCCATGTATCCCCTCCGCATTCGTCACAGGTATAGAAGGGAGCCGTTTTCTGCGTTCCGGACTTCCGGTCCCAGCCAACCACCTTGAGATGATACTCGGTATGGCGTTGGCAAGCCGGGCACCAGGGCGCCTTTCGGTTCGGGGTGGTCAGGACCTCGGCGGGCAGCTCGTCATCTTCGACCGGATTCATGTGCTCAAAAACCATCCGGAGCTTTGCATAGCAACTTTTCCAGGCGAGAAAAAATCGCGGTGGGCCGATATAATGTAAGTGGTCCCGTCAAGGGCCTCCGGAAGGAAAGACGCCTTGCCACCCGGAGGCCCTGGCCCCTTGACTCAATATCACCCGGGATATAAGCCGCCTGTGATGATAAAAACGTTCGTCGCACTCAGTCTTGCGCTTACATTAGCGACTTGCGGCGACAGGGACACTGCCGGCAAGGGAAGAAGCAAGACGGAGGACCCGGGAGAAAAAAAAACGATAAGCCGACTGTTCGAAGGTTGGACCCGGATGCAGCCGAGAGCGGGGCCCCTTTGCCTGCCCCTGCTCTGGTCAAGAAGCAACCCTCGAAAAACGATGCGCCCCTCAATGAGGAAGAAGCCAGGGAGCTACTCGCTGAACTCCTCGGCGACTGGAAGGGTGTGGGCGTCGTCAAGATTGCGGGGGGTGGGAGCCCAGAACCTGTCTCACTGAGTTCAACAGTCGACTGGATGAAGGCTGAGACCGGGAGAGGCGCGGGCCCGGCGATAGAGATACGGACTACCGAGCATCTGCCGGATGGGGACCAGGTCCTCATCTTTACCAAGCGTTTCGTGCCCGAGGAGGGCATCTTCGTTCTTACTCGCAGGCGGCCGGGCGAACCCATTCCGGAGGATCCAAGTGCGATCGAGACCTATGACCGGGAGGCCGAGGCCTTTCACCGGGTGGTCGATGAGAACTACCTGGCCGAAGGGGAAAGCTGGACCTGGACTACCGCCCTTTACGATGATGGGTGGACCTATTTCGCCAGAAATACCAGCGAAGGAAGGTTGAGGTGGACTCGCTTGGATGCCCTCAAACGGATCGAGGCGCAGGCCCGGTAGCTCGTTGACGGAGGGCGAAAGATGAACTTGTTCCGGATGGGACAGCAATTGCTTCAGTAAATAACGGATCAATGCCGTGACAGGGTGCACAGGCGGCACCCGCTCTAACGGGCCGTGCGATAATCGCCGTGACGGATTGTCCTGCCTTCCGCATCCATGCGCTCCAGCAGCGGCATGATAACCCGTCGGCTTGTATCCAGATGCTGGCGGAGGTCACTTGCGGTGGCCTGTCCTTCAGCCTTGAGAAACGCAAGAACGCGGTCGCAGGCGTCCTCGTAAACCTCGGTGAGAATGACCACCTTGTCATTCAGTTCAGTAGCAGTCCCGCTCCGAAGAAGGAAGGAAAGGGCCCGCCTGGAGGCGTCTTCCGAAGCGAGCTCTCCACGCCCCGGTGGATTCAGGGGTGCTCTTCGAAGGCAATCCTCTATTGCCTGTGCGACGGCACGGATTTCATCGGGCAGGGTGGGAGTAAAACACTCCTCGGTCAGGATCGTCCCCCGCTGGGCGATCCCCCGCGGGGCGAGGTGTTCAATAACCAGCTCGAAGAGGTTGGGTTCCGGGAGCATGGTGAGCAAGCTCTGCCGAAGCTCCGAAAGTGGCAGCCCGGGCAGGTCTGCATTCTTCTTGTGATAGGCCCCCACAAGATTTGCAGCACGGGACAGCAGCTCTCCCCACCATTCTGCGTCACCTAGACGGAGGCCGATTTTACATGCAGCTCCAGTTTCGGTCAGGAAGGCAGCCACCTGCTCAACCTCCTGATCGGAAAAAGGGACCCGGGACTTGAAGGACTTGAGGTCGACCAGTGCATCGCGTTCGAGGGATGAGCGAAGAAGCAGGGCGAGGTCGGAAGGATTCCTGGACCGTTCCTGGAGGAAGTGGACCTGTCCCTCGTCCCGCACTCTCCGGCGACTGGCGACCGCCTCAAGAACGACGCCACCTCCAACCGTGGCGGATCCCGACCATTCCCGCAGTACGACCCGGTCCCCGGTCATCATGAAACGGGGCTGGTCCAGACGCAACTGCGCCAACATGGACTGCCCGGGACCGATACTTTTTGCTTCAATGAGATGGATGCGGGCCCCAACCGATCCAGACCCGTGATGGACGCGCACCCGTCGGCCGGAAGGAAGATCCCGCCGCGTGGCGGATTGACCTGGAATTTCGCGGTTCAGCCGGTCCATCCTGATATTTACGGTATCAGACGGCGCGCCCGCATCCACAGCCGTGAGCAAGGTGCCACGGCCTACCCCGAGACGGTCCCTACTGGACACCTGCAACTCTGGAAGGTTTAGAGCGGTTCGCATTCCCGGTTCACCCTGTTCGAGGGATTGATTATGACTCTGAATGGCACGGACCCGGGCCTCGATACCCTGCGGGTGAAGAAGGAGACTGTCGCCTACCTGCAGGCTCCCTCCTGAGAGGCTTCCAGTCACGACGGTGCCAATCCCCCGGACCGAAAAGGCTCGATCAACGGGCAACAGGGGCTTCCCGAAATTTCTCACCGGCGGTGCATCTGCCAGCTGGCGGCACAGTTCCGCTCGCAGCTCGTCGAGGCCCTCTTCGGTAACCGAGGAAACAGGGACTATGGGAGCAGCGGAAAGGAGGCTGTCCTGCAGGCTGTCCCGCACGAACTCAACCGAGAATTCGATATCTTCCGCGAGGTCGGACTTGGTAAGGGCTACTACACACCGGCTGATCCCCAGGAAACTGAGGATGTGCAGGTGCTCTTCCGACTGAGGCATCCAGCCGTCGTCCGCAGCTACTACGAAGAGGGCTAGATCCATACCTCCCACTCCTGCAACCATGTTGTTCACGAAGTCGGCGTGCCCGGGTACGTCCACGATCCCAAGCTCGTAGGAAGCACCGCCGTCCGGGGCGGGAAGGGACAGATGCGCAAAGCCCAGTTCGATGGTAACACCACGCCTCTGCTCTTCAGGCAGGCGATCGGGGTCCGTCCCGGTCAGGGCCCGGACCAGGGAAGACTTCCCATGGTCTATATGCCCTGCGGTCCCGAGGATGTAAGGGCGGCCACTACTCATCCACCATCCCTTCCGCCTTGTGCCCTGCGATGCGGGCTTTTTCAAAATCAAACGGAGTCATCTGAAGCATTACCCGTTCTCCTGCCGCCAGATCACTCGACAGGTCTGCGAGTCGGCGAGGCAAATGACCATAGACCATTTTCCCATTTGGTAACTCGACGTGAAACACCGGGCCAGGAAGAACTTCCCGGACGACACCAACAGTTTCAATGGGAGCTTCGGGCATACTGACGCGACTTCGAAAGACCGGAGGATGCAGAGGAGGCACCCGGACTGCAACCGCTTTACCCGGTATCAATATCGATCCCGTTAACCAAAGAGCCAAGCGTAGAAAAACCATCTCGATGCCATGAAAGGGAGGGCGCCTGCACATGACCATGCGGACCCAGCCGGCATAGTTTTCCAAGCCGTAACGTGAGATGCACACACTCGCCGGGGTTTCGCAGCAGGAGCGCCAGGACCAGCAGGGTTGGTTCTGAGCAAACGGACAGTTGGCGGGCCCGCGGGCGATGAATCCAGAGCTGTTATCTGTAGAGCGTAAAAAAAGCCTCCATTTGCTTCTGCGGAGCGAGAAAAGCCTCCGCACCCGTGCTGGAAGTCCACCACTTTGTAGCCAAAAGTAAATTTACAGCGCGGGTTCCCGCTTCTATTTGTCTTCTTCGAATCTCCTGCCTCTTCTTGACTCCACGTAAAGCTGGAGCATGATGAGCGCATCACGAAGTGCGGTTTTTCCCGCCCTTCGGCACATCTCCGTATCTGGCCATGAAAATGTATCTTCCCGTTCTAGCACTGGGATTCGCATGTGGGCTCCTGAGTTCCTGCATGTATCCCTATCCTCCCAATCCCAATGTTCCTTACCCCGGGAATTCTCCCTATCCGGGAGATGGCAGCACCCTTACTGACGAAGACCAGGAAGACCTTCGTAACGCCCGGGATGACGCTCGGGAACAGGGGGAGACCCCGGACCCGTCAACCGGACCGGGATCCGAAAACACGGAAAGCCCTCCTCCCGCGCTGGACTATCGAGTGGCAGAAAAAATTCCCGGCAAGGATGGATTTGTCTTCAATCCCTTCACGAATAGCATGGTAGATGTCCGGGGGATTCCTCCGGGAACGCTGGTAAGAGACCCGAACGACGAAAATCCGGATCACTTCTTCAGGGTCCCGTAACCTCCGCGGGAAGAACCTCACACCACTGTTTGTGCACGAGTAGGCCTTGTCAGGAGGTCTGGTTCTTGGTTTGGTAGACACAAGCGTGAGTGAGATCCGACGCATTGCAGTCCTGGGTCCCGGGCTGCTGGGAGGGTCCGTGGCGTTGGCTGTGACCAAACGGCTACCCGAATGCTCGGTTGTCCTATGGGGACGCAATGAGGAACGGGTAGATCAAATCAGACGTGGTGGGTCCGTGGAAGCAACCTCTGACCTCGCGCAGGCCGTTTCCAGTGCGGAGCTGGTGGTCCTTGCAGTGCCGGTAGGGGCCATGGGGCCTCTGGGAAAGCAGGTCCTGAAAAATGGACTATTGCCAGCGGTATGTGTGACGGATGTTGGAAGTGTAAAGAGTAGTGCCCACGAGTCGATTGGAAGGCTGGTGTCTGATCACGGGCATTCGTTCATTGGGAGCCATCCCATGGCAGGTTCGGAACGTAGTGGGTTCGCCGCCGCCGACCCGGATCTCTTCGCAGGCGCACCCTGTATCCTGACCAATGATCACAATCGTCCTGAGGAGGAGGTTCAGCGGCTTGCCACCTTTTGGAAAGACCTGGGGGCCCGGACAGCCGTCATGAAGGCCTGCGAACATGATCGCCTGGTGGCCAGAATCAGCCATGTCCCACACATTCTTTCAGCAGTGTGCGCGCTCATAGCCCTCCAGCGTCCGCAGGATGGCGACTACGCCGGACAGGGATTGCGGGACACCAGCAGGGTCGGAGGCGGTGACCCGCGAATGTGGACCGAAATCCTGCTCGAAAACCGGGAACAGATTGCCGACCCGCTTCGCGAAAGTGCCTCCGCCCTCCATCATCTCGCTGACCTGCTCGACGCTGAGGAGGAAGGGGGTATCATGTCCCTGCTCGAGAAGGGCCAGAGGCACCGTCGCCTGCTAGACCTCGAAAAATAATGACCGGAGACGACGATTACCTGCAGGTTAGAGCAATGGGGTCGATTTCGACCGAACTCGCCGTCCCCGGGGACAAGAGTATTTCTCACCGCGCTGCAATAATCGCGGGACTATCCGATGGTGCTTGCCGGATTCGGAATTACCTTCCCAGTGGCGACTGTCTCCACACCCTCCAGGCGATGGAGAAACTCGGTGTCCGCTGTGAGTATATCGAGAGTAACGAGTCCGGGCCTGTCGAAATCGTTGTCCATGGCCGCAGCATGAAGCTCGCGGAGCCTGACGGCCCCATTGACTGTGGTAACTCCGGAACCGGAATGCGTCTCCTGTCCGGGGTTCTGGCAGCTCAGGGCTTCCAGAGTACGCTCACTGGCGATGAGTCCTTGTCCTCGCGGCCCATGGGACGGATCATGCGCCCCCTTGAGAAGATGGGTGCTCAGATCGACGGGATGGGCCGGAATGAGGGCTGTGCGCCACTCGTTTTCCAAGGTGGAAACCTGCAACCCATCCGTTACGAAATGCCCATGGCAAGCGCGCAGGTCAAGAGCGCCGTTCTACTCGCCGGCCTGTTTACGCCAGGCAAGACTACGGTCGTCCAACCCGCCGAAACCCGGGATCATACCGAACGGATGCTGGCTCAATTCCGGGTCCGGACAGTGCGGGCCGGCAATGAGATTACCATCTACGGGGGCCAGGTTCCATCTGCCACGGATCTCGTTGTACCGGGTGACATCTCAAGCGCGGCCTTCTGGGTGGTGGCCGCAGCAGCGCGGCCGGGCTCCAGTCTGCTGGTCCGTAACGTCGGATTAAATCCCTCCCGGACGGCTATTCTCGATGTCCTGCTGCGCATGGGAGCGAGGATCAAGGATGTAGTGTGCACTTCGAACTTGGACGATGAACCGGCTGGAAACCTTGAGGTCCATGGTGCCGAGCTCCTCGGCACTGAGATCAGGGAGGGGGAGGTCGCTAATCTCATCGATGAAATACCGATCCTGGCGGTAGCAGGAGCCCTCGCGCAAGGCCGCATGGTCATTCGCAACGCGGCAGAACTACGAGTCAAGGAAAGCGACCGTATTTCAACAGTAGTTGAAAACCTGCGCGCGATGGGCGCTGATGTTACTGAGTATGATGACGGTTTATCCATCACGGGTGGAAATCCGCTGCGTGGAGCCCACTTAGATTGTTTTGGTGACCACCGCATCGCAATGGCTTTTGCAGTCGCAGGACTCTTTGCAGAAGGAGAGACGGTCATCAGCAATACAGCGTGCATTGCGACCTCCTACCCCGGGTTTGCGAGGGACCTTCAGCGAATCCGCGCAGGATCCTAGAAACTCTCATGTCCACCGAACTTGCACCTTACAGCGCGATTGCAATCGATGGCCCGGCCGCCTCAGGGAAGAGTACAGTCGCCCGTTTACTAGCCACGCGACTAGGACTGATCATGGTCAATTCGGGTGAAATGTACCGGGCTGTGACCGTGGCAGTGGTGGAGGCCGGTCTTGACCCTCGGGACGCGCCTGCCATAGCTGCCCTGGCCGCTACGCTCGACCTCGACTGTACGGTTGAGCAGGGGCGTTCCAGAGTTTTACTGGCAGGCGGCCACCCGGGAGATGCTCTCAGGTCCGATAAGGTCAACGCGGCAGTCTCTGGCGTCGCAGCGGTCCCCGAAGTAAGAGAACTACTGGTCGCCGCACAGAGGGCCCTTCTTCAGCAGGGAGATCTCGTGATGGAGGGGAGAGATATTGGTTCGGTAGTATTTCCGGATACCCCCTTCAAGATCTACATTGAGGCCTCCGAGGAGGTTCGCCGCCGGCGCCGGGCCGCCGAAGGTCAAGTTGATGAAGTGGGAGATCGTGACAGGCAGGATAGCGAACGAAAGGCCTCTCCGCTCGTCGTCGCCGAAGGAGCGGCCGTGATAGATAGTTCCCGGATGAACATCGAAGAGGTGGTAGATGCCGTTTTGACAGTCCTGCGGGAACGGGGTTGGTTCGAAAGGTCACCCTCTCAGGATCCCTCATGAAGACGTTCTACTGGCTGATCGTTCAACTGGCCCGGGCAACTTTCACGGCTACTGCGGGAGGGCTCGAGGTCTTTAATCGAGAGAAGCGGATTCAGAAAGGTGGTGCCATTATTGCAGCAAACCATGCCAGTTACCTCGATCCGCCTGCTGTGGCCTGCGCATACGACACCGAAGTGTGGTTCCTCGCCCGAAAAAGCCTCTTCAGGGGCTTTGCGGGATGGTTTTACCCTCGTGTGAACGCTTTCCCCATCGATCGTGAGCATGCCGACATCCAGAGCATGAAGGGAATACTCAAAAAGCTGAGGAACGGCGATCGGGTCCTGATGTTTCCTGAGGGTACTAGGAGTGAAGATGGCGAACTCGGTGAAGCCAAGGCCGGCATAGGAATGCTGGTTGCCAAGAGCGGTGTTCCAGTCCAGCCCGTCCGGATTTTTGGGGCATACGAATCCTGGCCCAAGGGCGGCAAATACAAGCCACACCCCGTTCGAGTTGTCATTGGCGAACCGGTTCAGTTCAATCCGGAAGACCTGAAATCAAAATCGCGGGAATCCTACCAGCGAATCGCAGACCAGCTGATGGCCGCTATCGGTGCTCTCAGCCTCGACAGCGAGAATCAAGAGACAGGGCCCTTGCCTTGATCACAGGTTAACGCTTAAGCGCCATCGCGAATCATTTCCCATGCACGGCCAACTCGCAAGATGGTCGTTTCACCGAGATGCGGACCGAGGATCTGGAGGCCGACAGGCAGGAGGCTTGCTCCTCGCTTGACGTTTCCGCACGGGACGCTGATCCCGCAGATCCCCGCAAGGTTGGCACTGATAGTGTAGACATCGGCAAGGTAGTCCTGAAGGGGATCATCGGCAAATTCTCCGATCCGACGTGCCGGAGATGGGCTGACCGGCCCCACTATTGCGTCAACTGACTGGAATGCCTGCTGGTAGTCCTGCTGGATGAGGGTGCGGGCTTTCTGGGCCTTCAGGTAGTATTTCCCACTGTAACCGGAACTGAGCACATAGGTCCCCAGGATTATCCGTCGCTTGACCTCCGGCCCGAACCCTCTCGCTCTGCTTCGAGCATACATCTCGATAATACCATCCCCGTTCTCTACCCGATGTCCGTAGCGGACACCATCGTAGCGACTCAAGTTTGAGGAAGCCTCAGCGGGCGCAAGAATATAGTAGGTGGCCACCGCGAATGACGTAGACGGAAGCCCAACCTCAACGAGCTCGGCTCCTGCCGCTTCAAGTTTTCCGAGGGCGTCCTCAACTCTACCACGGACCTCCGGATCGAGGCCCTCGACGGCGAAGAATTCCTTCGGCACGCCCAGCTTCATACCCGCAACGCCTTCTGCCAGATTAGCCGTATAATCGGGTAAAGCCGCATCGAGACAGGTAGAATCCCGCTCATCTCCCCCTGCAATGACCTGCAGCAGGAGGGCTGCATCTTCCACCGTCTTTGTGAGTGGTCCGATCTGGTCAAGAGAAGAGGCGAAAGCCACGAGGCCGAAACGGGAGACGCGTCCATACGATGGCTTTAGACCCACAACCCCGCAATGGCTGGCAGGCTGACGAATCGACCCCCCGGTATCGGAACCTAATGCTGCTACTGCCATATCGGCAGCGACGACCGCTGCCGATCCCCCGGAAGATCCTCCGGGGATCCGTCCGGGGTCATGTGGATTGCGGGTCTGTCGAAAGGCGGAATTCTCGGTTGACGACCCCATCGCAAATTCGTCCAAGTTGGTTCGCCCGTATAGAACGGCCCCCGCCTTCTTAAGCCGCGCAGATACGGTCGCATCGTAGGGGGACTGGTAACCTTTCTCAAGAAAGCGCGACGCACACGAACAGGGATGTTCAAGGGCGTTAATATTATCTTTGAGGGCCACCGGGATGCCACCGAGGGGAGCCTTCAAGTCAGCTGCCTCTGCCTCAACCATGGCCCGATCCAGATCTGCACTGAGGTATCCTCCAATCTGCTCGTCCTTCTGAGTTATTGCAGTCGCGACCGACTCAACAATTTCACGAGGAGTGGTTTCGCCGGCAAGTAGCATTCGCCGGAGATCTGCAATAGTATGGGCGGCGAGATTCACGGGAAGGGGGGTCAGGAATCAACGACCTTTGGAACCCGCACCTGATTCAGTCCGGAATCTGGCGTATTTCTGAGGAATTGATCTCGGACTAGACCTTCGGATGGCTTGTCCTCTCTAAAGCAGTCAAGGAGGGGAGCTGGATGTGCGGTTGGAGCAACCCCTTCCACATCAAGAGAGGAAAGGGTATCGACAAAGGAGACGATGCTAGCCAGTTGCTCCTGAAAGCGGGCAGTCTCCTCGTCCGTCAGCTCAAGCCTGGCCAAGCTGGCGACATAGGTTACATCAATTTCGGGGATGGAATCTCGTTCCCTTTCGCTCACAGTCCGGATGGGGGCGTTTACAACACGAACTGTCAAGTGCAAGGATCGAAACCGGTGCACCAGAAGCCTTTCAAACGGCCTGAAGAACAGAACAGATCCAGGCCGAAAGGGAGAGTATCGCGGCGACCAGAAGAACAAATAGAAATGCGCTCCTTGTCTGGTAGCGATGTTCGTTGCGGATTTCCCCCTTGCTCAGCTGAGTGTAGAACTTGCGCTCACGACGGCGGTCCTGCAGATCATCAGGAGGGGGCATGGTCGTGATTTGCTCCTGCATTTCCTTTCGGATCCGGTCTGGCGCCCCTTCAATGAATTCTTCAAGTTCACTGATTTGAGAAAGGAGCTTCTCTTCCCGGGAACTTACTCCATGAGAGTGGCGCTTCTTTGTGCGGAAGAATCCCATTTATTTTAAGAGAAGGATGATCAGAGCGGCTGCGCCCAGAACTACCAAAGGTAGATTGTAGGCTAGTCCAGCCCGGAAGTTAGCTGAAAAATGGCCTCCCCCCCGCGCCTTGCCACTCGTATTTGCATTGCCGAACACCCCGCGCGTCCGCCCTCCTGCAAAATGGTTGCAGGCGCTTTCGAACTCCTCTTCAGCCTGTTCGAGCATGCCGTGAGCCCGTTCCAGCTCGGCGTGCAGGGACTCTCGCTGCCATCCTTCAGGCTCCATTTTTTCAATGCGAGCCAAGTGGGCCGTAAACGCCTGCCGGGTCTGCTCCAGATCCTCCAGTTCCTGTCGCAACTCGAAGAGCTCGCGATCAATGGAAGTGACGGAGGTGGTTAGCCGCTCCGAGATCTCGATCTGACAACTGATGAACTCCTCCTTTCGGCTGTTGAGCTCATCCATCTCGCATTTCTGCTGCTCGAGATGCTCTCGCTGGCGCTGGAGTAGTTCGAGCTGCTCCTGGGCTTCCCTGAGTTTACCTTCAAAGTCCTGGTTGCGCGCAGCGGCGTAAGGGTCGCTACCAAGATCCAGCTGAGCCTCTTTAACTCTGAGGTGTTGGGTGTGTTGAGTTCCTGCAGCCATATCGTTCCCGGGGGTGATTCCAAGAGGGCGAGGGGACTGTGAGAACCTATCGGATAAAAATATCTTTGGCGAGTAGATATTTAAGATTTCTTTATAAACAAACCTCTCCCCTCATTTCCCGTCCACCCGCGGACCTCCCCCCGATCATAAAAGGATTTCCTGGATCGATTCAAAACAAGGGGCTCAACGGACCGGAATGCCCCCGGCGGCGGGGCCTCGTCATCGGTGCCCAAACACCTTCCAGAGCAGATGATATCCTGCCACGTTCCCACAAAGGGTCCGCGTTATTCCTTAAACAGGTTGCATCTGCTCCTTGCGGGAAAATCCACTGCCCGCTCACAGGCGTTCCGCAATCGCAGAACCCATCTCGGTGGTATTAACCCGCCGCTCACCATCGGCACCACTGAAGATATCTCCGGTCCGGTAGCCATCCGCAATGGTCTTTTCCACCGCAGAATCAACGGCCTCGGCTGCCTCGATGGCACCAAGAGAATAGCGCAATAACATTCCTAGAGACAGGATCTGCGCGATAGGATTAGCGAGACCCTGTCCGGCGATATCAGGCGCTGATCCACCACTCGGTTCATATAGCCCGAAATTTTTCCCATCTGCCCGGGGCTCACCGAGGCTTGCGCTTGGAAGCATTCCCAGTGATCCCGAAATCATCGCCATTTCGTCCGAGAGGATATCTCCAAAAAGATTTCCAGTAACAATCACATCGTAGTCCGGCGCGTAGCGGATCAGCTGCATGGCTGCGTTGTCAAC
>MDTG01112423.1_pt1 | contig 13542 bp, 17 predicted proteins | sample 811421 | NCBI WGS metagenome assembly MDTG01 (sample SAMN05326645, study PRJNA326480) | marine metagenome | isolation source: seawater | place: Pacific Ocean: South East | collected 2011 | reverse complement strand
TTATTTTTTCTTGCTGATGCCGGAAGATTAGCATCGGCTGAAGAAAAAGGTCTTTTTCAAAAAATCAATTCAAATTCCATTGAATTAAAAGTACCAGAACATCTAAGATCACCTTATTGGATAGGAATAGCCAAAAGGGCAAGAATCATTTTCTATAACCCTAGCAAAACAGAATATGATGATTTAAAAAAGCTAACCTATGAAGATTTATCAAATAAAAAATATTTAAATTCAATAGCAATAAGACAATCAAATAATGTTTATAATCAATCTCTCATTGCTTCAATTATAGAAAATAATGGAATAGACTTCACAAAAAAATGGTTGAAACAATTTGTTAAGAATTTTTCTCGAGAACCAAGCGGTAATGACAGAGCTCAAATTCTTTCTGTTGCAACTGGAGAATCCAAGCTTGCAATTGCCAATACCTATTATTATGCATTAATGGCCTCGGGTAAAAAAGGAAGAGATCAATTTGAAGCAAGTAAAAAAGTTAGACCTTTATTTCCAAATCAGCTTGATCGAGGAACACATATGAATATCTCTGGGATTGGTATCTTAAAAAACTCCCCTAACAAACAAAATGCAATAAAATTTATAAAGTTTCTTCTCACGCCTAAAGCTCAAAAACACATCGTTAACAACACCTATGAATACCCAATCATTACCTCAGTTAAACCGTCAAAATTAGTTGAGAATATGGGGTTGAATTTCAAACAAGACAATTCTACAAATGTATCTACATACGGAAAATGGCAAAAAAAGGCTTTCACATTAATGCGCGAGGCAGGGTGGAATTAGAAAAAGTTGTATAATTCAAATAGTTTTTCAAACAATGATGTAATACTTTATTGGTTGGTATTATCAATCTCTATTTTAGCAATAATACCGCTTATTTCAATAATTGTTAATTCCACAACAGTGGACTATAAATTTTTATATTCACAGTATGATTGGTTTTTTGAATTTTTTACAAACTCTCTTATTATTCTTTTTTTTGTAATAATTTTTACATCAGTTTTTGGAATTTTATCTGCATATTTAGTTGCTTTTTATGATTTTCCAGGCGCAAAATTCTTTTCATATTCTTTGATTCTCTCTTTTGCCATACCTCCATATATTTTTGGATATTCCCTTTCAGCTTTTTTTGAAAATTATGGAATTGGTTATAAAATTCTAAATAGTTTATTTGGTTTAAATGACGCAAATAGCTTGCTACCAAATTTCTCTCCCATAACAAATTGTATCTTTTCTCTGTCTTTTACACTATATGGATACGTATTTTTATTGTCTAAAAATTCGTTTTCAAATCAATCAAGAAATTTAATTGATTTGGGAAAAAATTTAGGCTTCAATACCATAAAAAGATTTACACACATAATTGTACCTTCAGCCAGACCCGCAATTTTTGTTGGAATAAGCCTTGTAGCTATGGAGACTTTGGCAGATTTTGGAACAGTTTCTCACTTTGGTGTTTCTACTTTTACAACTGGAATTTATAATTCTTGGTTTATTTTTGATGATTTAAAGACATCCAATTTATTATCATTAATGTTATTGATATTTGTTTTAATTTTTTTTCTAATAGAAAATCTATCAAGAAAAGATTCTAAATTTCATAAATTAAGTAACGATAGTAATAATAAAAAAATTAAACTAAAAGGTTTTTATTCTATGTCAGCCTTCTTTTTCTGTCTGATTCTATTTTCTTTGAGTTTTATCTTTCCTTTTTCTCAGATGATTTTTTGGTCCTTTCAGTTTCCTGAGTATTTAAAAAATATAAATTTAATTGAAATGAATTTGAATACCTTTTTTTTAATATTCTGCACATCATCACTAATTATATTTTTTTCGTTTCTGGTTAATTTTGGAAATCGTGTGCTAAAAAGTAAGTTTTTAAATTTTATTTCTAGCCTTTCAATTTCGGGATATGCAATTCCTGGCATTATAATTGCTGTTTCAATAATAAGTTTTCTTTCTCTGTTGAGTGAAACACTTAACGTAAATATTAAATCAATTTTTATTGGATCATTTCTAGGCCTTACCATAGGTTATTTCTTTAGATTTTATTCAATTTCATTTAACAGTATAAAATCTAATTACTTCAAAATTAATTACTCTATTGATGAGTCTGCGTATCTTTTAGGTTTTAATAAATATAAAACATGGTCAAAATTTCACTGGCCAATTATGAAAAAAAATATTTTTTTCATTTTTATCTTAATAGCAATTGAAATAATCAAAGAACTTCCGATCACTCTTATCCTTCGTCCTTTTAATTTTGATACCTTTTCATCAAAAGCCTATCAATTTGCATCTCAGGATTTAATAGAAGCAGCTTCGATTCCCTCATTATTTGTAATATTTTGGGCTAGTTTATTAATTCTTATTTCACATAAATACTTTTTTGATACACAAAAATAAACTATAAAAAATAATGAAGAATTTTTTTGAAGTACAGAATGTGACTTTCTCATCAAATAAAGAACATAATCTAGAAGGAATAAGCTTTAAAATTAAAAAAAAAGGAGAAATCTGTTGTTTATTAGGTCCCTCTGGCGTTGGTAAAACTACAATACTAAGAACTATTGCAGGATTGGAAAACATTAAAAGTGGTGAGATTTGGATGAATAGCCAACTAGTATCCTCAATTAATTCTTCGATAAGCCCAGAGAAGAGAAGAATTGCGTTGTCTTTTCAAGATAATTGCTTATTCCCCCACAAGAATGTAATTGATAATGTTATTATTGGTATGAGAAAAGAAAGTAAAAAGAAATTTTTATATTCACCAAAAGAACTTTTAAAAATTTTCAAATTAGATAAAATTTTATATAAATTTCCACATGAAATAAGCTCTGGAGAAGCACAGAGGGTATCATTGGTAAGGTCACTTATATCATCACCTGATCTTTTGTTGCTAGATGAACCATTTTCAAACATAGACCAAATTTTAAAGGAAGAATTACAAAAAATTATAAAAGATCTTTTGAAGAAAACCGCAACCTCAGCAATTATTGTAACCCACGACCCTAATGAAGCGTTTTATATGGGAGATAAATGTGGAATCATTATAAATCAAAGCCTTCAACAATTTGACACTCCTTACAATGTTTACCACTTTCCTAAGACCATAGAGGTCGTTGATTTTTTAAAAAGAGGGACATTGATTGATGTTAAGATATTATCAAAAACAAAACTTGAACACGATCAGCTAGGAATAATCAATGGAAAATTTGGTTGTTCAAATTTAAATCCATTTAATACTGGCGATATTGTAAAATTACTTATTCAGCCTGAAGATTTACAACATGATGACAAAAGTCAATTAAATTTAAAAATTATCGACAGAAAATTTAGAGGTACAAATTTTATCTATACACTTAAAACTCAAAAAAAGGAATTTATTCCTGTACTCGTTGAATCACACCATCAACATTTTCATGAAAAGAATGAAGAATTTGGAATTAAAACACCGATTAATATTGATCATCTTGTTTGTTTTAAAAAAAAATAGATCTTATTCTTTACAATTTCTTTTTTAAAATTATTGTTAAGTTATGAATGAAGAAAAATTAAACATTTCAATTAGAAAGTTTCTTAAAAATGTTGGTATCTCTTCTCAACGAAATATTGAAGAGCAAATTAGGGAAAAAGTAAAATCTGGGATCATAAATAACTCAAAAAAGATAAAAATTGAAGCAAAAATTACTTCGAATGAATTAGGCCTTGATAAAACAATAAATGGCGAAATTGAATTAGAAATTTAAATTGGAAGAAAACTTTAACAAAGAAATAAAAAATACATTTGAGTTTTGTGATAAAAAATTCAAAACGATAAAAGAAGACATTTTATGTTCTCAAGATGATCTTCATAAATCTATGCAAGATAATTCCGTAGGTTTCGTAATATTTTATGTAGTTGCAATTTTGTTTGTTGCTTTATTATTTCAATTAGCTACAAAAGACTTCTCAAAAAAGGATAATAAAAATAAATAACTTATTTTTTTTTTTGTTAATCCTTCTGGCGTCTCATGTATTATTAATTTTAGCAATAGTGATGATATGTGATATTTTTGATTTAGAGGGAAAGTTTATATTAAACATTCTCAGAAATAAAAAAAATTGTTTTAAATTCATTCTAATTTTCTCTGTTATTTTTTCTTTATTAACAATGGTTACATTAACTTTTTTTGATTTACAACATGTTCAAATCTTAAACTTTATTTTTTCTTTTTTATTAATATTTGAAGTTTGTATTAAAATATCGCAGTCTTCAAAATTTATTAATTGGATTGGGGAGCAATTAGATAAAAGTTTTAGAATTTTCATAATGTTCATAATTAGTTTAAATTGTACATATTTTTTTACCCGTTTTACTCAACAAATAATTGAAAGTTTTTAAAATAAAACTTTTAAAATAAGCTTCCACTTAAAAACTTTTTTACAATTTTATTTGATGATTTCAAAAAATTTTTAGTCTCAGAAATTTCAATTAATTTTCCATTATTCATAAATACTATCTCATCTGCTAATCTTTTTGCTTGAAAAACATCGTGAGTTACCATGATAATCTTCGTTTTTTTTTTTATTTTTAAAAGATAGGATTCAATTTTTTTTGTGTAGTTCATATCTAAATTTGAAGTTGGTTCATCTAATATAAGCATAGTGGGATAATTTACTAATGTTCTTATAAACGATAAATATTGTTTATTTCCTTTTGATAAACTCCTTGCAGAAGCATATTTACTTTTCTCAAACTCAAAAGCTCTCAATAAATATTTCAATCTATTAGATATTTCATTTTTTGAATATCCTTTGATTTTCATGGGATATTCTAAATTTCCGTAAACATCTCTTCTCAGAAAGACAAGGTTTTGTGACAAATAACCAATATTAGGTTTTCGTTTATTTAGAACTATTGATAAATCTCCTTTGTCTGGAACAACAATACCTTTTAAAACTCTCGTTAGAAGTGATTTTCCAGCACCATTAGGTCCAAGAATTATGCTTATTCCTTTAGGTAAAAAATTAACTGATAAATCATAAAAAAAGAAAGATCTGTTAATTTTGTAATTTATATTTTTAACCGAAATATTATTAATCATAGGAATACTTCTTCGCAATCGATTTCATTATCATAACAACCAAATTAATTGAAATTGAAATGAAAATTAAAACGATCCCTAGAGACATTGCCATGGATAAATTTCCTTTAGACGTTTCTAGTGCAATTGTTGTGGTCATTACTCTAGTATAATGAACAATATTTCCTCCAACGATAATTATAGCCCCTACTTCAGATAAAGCTCTACCTAGTCCTGTTAAGATACAAGTTACGAGTGAAATTCTTGCATCATAAACAGTAGTTTTAATTCTATCAATTAAATCAACTTCAAATGTATCAAAGATATCTTCATATTCCTTAAATATTTGTTCTAAAATTTCAGCACTTACTGAAATTATAATTGGAATAATTATTATTATTTGAGCAATTGTCATTATTAGAGGTGTGTAAAGAATATTTAAGAACCCAAGCACTCCGGACTGTGAAAAAGTAATATACAAAATTAAGCCTACGAATACCGGAGGTAATGCCATCATAGCATTAAAAAACATTAGGATTGTTTTCTTCCCATAAAAACTTGTTGATGAAAGGACACCTGCAATTGGTAATCCCAAAATACAAGAAACAAATAACGCAGATAAAGAAACTTTTAGAGACAACCAAATGATTTCAAATAAATCTGAATCTAGCGAAAATATAAGCTTAAATGAATCAGCAAAGATACTCACTTAAAATTTGTTAATGTTTACCTATTATAACAGCAGCAGCTGGAAAAATACATGTTACACGGTTCCCTTTATCTAAATCCATGTCTTTAGCAATATCAACTGGCACGGCAGCATGAACAAAACTTCCAGTTGGATTGCCATCAGCGTCTGTTTGTTCAACTGATACTCTAGAATAACTTGATCCATGAATTACTGAGGTTACTTTTCCTTCGATCTGATTTTTGGCGCTAATACGCATATGGAGTCCTTTCATAAAATATTTAAATATTCAATTTATTTTTTTTTCCACAAATAAACAAGGACTGATGCAGAAATATTATGCCACAGACTAAATATGGCTGAAGGAAGAGCCACAATTTTTGTGTAATGCATGAGTGCTAATGTCATACCTAAACCAGAATTTTGCATCGCCACCTCTATTGAAATTGTTTTTTTCACATCATTAGGAAACTTTAGCAAGTTTGAAAAAAATATTCCCAGCACTAATCCCAAAAGATTATGAAGAATAACGGCAATAATGATTATTAAAGAGACTTCATTTAAGTTATTAAAATTGACTGAAAATATTATTGCAATGATTAAAGCAATTGATATTTCTGAGAATAAAGGAAAGAAGTTTAAATAACTTGGATCTTTTTCTTTTAAAATAAAGTTGAGGGATATTCCCAAAAAAACTGGAAGAAAGACAATAAAAAATGTTGATTTAATCAAAGAAAAAACATCTATATTAACACTTTCATCTGCAAAGAAATAAATTAAAGTAGGGGTAAAAACAACAGCTAGGCCAGTTGATACAAACGTACAACAAATCGATAATGGTAAATTAGCCCTACATATGTATGCAATTACATTAGAGGCAGTTCCTCCAGGGCATGAACCTAGTATAATAAATCCTAATGCTATTTCACTTGGAAATTCAAAAATAATAACTAGGAGAAAAGCTAAAATAGGCATTATTGAGTATTGGAGTAACAAAGTGACGAAGATCCAAATAGGTTTATGAAAAATCTCTTTGATTTGATAAAGTTTGAGCGTGGTTCCCATACCAAACATGATAAGACCTAACAAATACGGAATAAAATTTTTTAATTCAATAAAAAATTCCTTTAAAAAAAAACTCAATATTAAAAAAAAAAAAATAAAAAGAATTAAACTAAATTTTTGCACATTGATTTTAAAAGAAAAGTTACCCTTCTATATTCCTAACATTTTTTTCTTGTAAATACTATGCATCTCTTCTCAATAAAATAGTGGATTTATACATTAATCTTCGATGTTTTTTTACGAAATATTAAATTTCCTTAAATAGAATTTATGTTTGGGTTATTAAGTTACCAATAAATTTAGTACTAAATATGAAATAGGTTTTTTAAATCTGAAATATTTTAGAGTGATATTTTTGTATTTTATTAAATAAATTTTTTATTTAATTTCATTAGAAATTAAATTTCTCCATAAGTTTTATAACACTTAATTTTTTGTTTGATATCTTTAAGACTTTTTACTTTTTCTTTCTCAACTTTTTCTATCATTTTCTTATTTAAGTCGAATATATTCGATATCTTTGGTTGGAGATCTTTATCAATAGTTTCATTTTTCTTAATTATATCTTTTAATATTTTTTGTCTTAATTTTTCTAGATGCCTAATTTTTTGTGAATTACCACTATCTATCAAATTTGTCATTGATATACTAAGTTCTTCAAGTCTTGTAACCTTTGCAGATAGATGTGAGTTTTCAATATTTTCTTCTTTGACGAATCTATCAGATAGCATTTTTGTATCCATTGGTTTGTATATAGTTAAAACTAAAAAGTTTATCTAAATTAACGGCTGAGCTAAAAATTTCTTTACTTTTAAGACTTGTCATTCCCTCTATTAATTTTTTTCGACAATATTCATATAGTTTGAATAAATCCGCACATAATTTTAATTCTTTTTCAAAATTCAAACTAGTTTGAAGTGTATATATAATTGTTAGAGCTTTTGTAAAATTCTTTTGTCTTATTTCATCGATTTCTTTTTTTTCGATTTTTTCAGAGACAATACTCAGAGCTCTAACTAATTCGTAGTTAATTTTCTTAAAAATTTCAAATGAATTCTGGTTTTCAAGACCATCATTTTGGCTTTTTTTATAAAATTTCTTTGCTTGATTGAGTTTCATGAGATAATATTTTTAAATGATCAATCCTAATTATAATTACGTAGATCCAATTTCCAATAAGTTCACTGATAATGTAGCAAAAGGTGTGCCACAACCTGCCCTTTCAAGAAATATTATTACTGAGGCTGACAATAGCAAAAATTTGACTCAATATAATAGAGAAAATTCTGATCTTTTAAAAAAAAAAATATATAGCCCAAAGTTAGCGCCGAGTAACGGTGTTAGCACAGAAGCTTTTTTAAAATCTAGAGAGCTATTCGCGCCAACTTATTTTCACAACGAAATTGTCTCCAGGTATTTGATGATTTCACAGCTCAAAATAACAGCAAATCAACAGAAAAATAGTGTTGACTTTATGATTTAGTCTCTACGTCTGCTCTAAATTCTTCTGCCTCTAAATAACTAACAAACAAATCGTTTTCACTAAAAATACCTATAATCCTTCCTTTATCGTCAATCACTGGAATTGACTCTCCCACAAAATCCTTACATTTTTGAATAGTCACCGATAAGTCTTCTTCATGATTAATTTTTAAAAATTTATGTTTTTTTACATCTTTAATTTGCTGATGGTTTTTATAAGTCAATAAAATGGGTAATGATATTTTTCCAAGGAGTTTATTATTATTTGCAATATAATATCCCTCAGAACATTGCCATTCTTTAAACTTTTCAACAGCATCTTTGACCAAAAGATCACCGTCAAATTTTAGAAACCTTTTATCTACAATTTCTTTTATTTTTTTTCTTTGTAAGAAAAGAATATCTCTACCTACTGTTATATCAATTTTTCTATTATTCAAAAGCTGATCAAATGTAGATTGCCCGATTAGTTGAGAAGAGACTATTGTCGCGACAACAATACAAACACCTGCGGAAAGTGCAGCCTGATAATTAGATGTCAATTCAAAGATAATTAGTACATTTGCAATTGGTCCACCTATAATACAACTTCCCAATGCAGACATAGATGATAATATTACCAAAAAAGGATTGATATCCGGGGAAACAATCGATGCAATACCAGCCGTTACAACACCCAAGCTAGCACCTAAAAATAAAGCTGGAGCAAATATACCACCTACCAAGCCCATCCTAATGCATATCGTTGTCAAGAATAGCTTTAAAATTAAAAAAATCATCGCTAAACTCAATCCAACTCTATTATTAAGCAAATCATTGATTGTTTGAGAACCAACCCCTGTTACTTCTGGAAATTTTATTGCTACAATTCCACATATTAACGCGGCATAAGCAGGTGTAAGATAATTTCTTGAACCAAAACTATTAAGAAAATTAAAACTTTTATTTGTCAAAAGATATGAATATAAGCTAGCCATAAGTCCTGCTAATATTCCACCAATAATAATGAATATTATATTTATGGGACTGTTTCCTGTGACAAGAGGTATATCAAAAGTAGGTTCATAGTTGAAAATTTCTACGGTAAAAAAATAAGATATGATTGATGATAGTAAAATTGGAGAGAAGCTTGCCAGAGATTGATGTCTAAGAACCACCTCTCTCGCATAGATTAGACCCGCAAGAGGAGCTCCAAAACCTGCAGAAATTGCAGCTGCCACTCCAGAGCTAACTAAAATTTTGTAATCAGGTGCGTAAGAAAATAATTTTTTAATTTCAGCTCCAATAGTTCCACCAAAGTGAACCAAGGGACCATATTGACCAACTGAACTACCACAGGAAATTGACAAAATTGAAGCTATAGAAGTTAAAAAACCAGATTTGATATTCAATTCTTCATCATCTTTGTGGACTGATAGGATAACATCCGGCGGACCATGCCATCTTTTTCCTTGATTAAAATTTCTTATAATTCCCACAAAAAGACCAACTGAAAACGGAACAATCAAGAAGAAAAAAATAATTTTAATTACTAGCTCATTTACACTGAAGTGGTGCTGATTTAGCAAATCACTATAGTCTGTTCTTAATAAATTAGAAAAATAATTTATTAGAAAAAGAAATATCTGGACCAGTACGGCCACAGATGAGCCTACTACTAGTCCAGTTAGAATTACTGAAATAATTCTTCCTACCATTAAAATTCATTCTATGGCATTAGGAAAAAATAACAAATATTAAATAGATGGTTTTATTTTTGCCCAAGATTCATAAAGAGTTTTTGCAACTTCTCTTGCTGAATCCAAAAACTTAAATTCTTGCTTTTCATAAATCATTTTCATTGCAAACCTTACATGCCTGTACAACTCTCTAAAATTTTCACTGATCTTTAGAGTCTTTTCATCATCAAAATTAAGAGTTAGATGAAGACCGGATGCAATTCTGTCGACTTTATATGCCAATTGACTTGTCTTTGTTGACGATTTTTTATCTTTGGACTTATTATGTAATTCCTCAAGGTTTTCGTGAAGTCCTTTGTAGAGTTTTAATATTATATTATATTGCTCTTTGGCGCTTGGCTTTTGATCAGATTCTTTGTTGTTTTCTTTTTTTATTGTTTGTTTATTTTCCATTTCCATAACTCCTTTGTTGGTACTATAAACGACAAAAAAATAAAAAGTTTAGAGTATTAGCAATTTTTTGTTTTCTTCTATCTCGTTAGCTTTAGACACCATAGATGTTGCATATTTTTGGATCAAAGTCTTTTTCATCAATTTTGCAGTCTCAAGTGCAAAATTTGTATCCATCAGTTTTGCTGCTGACTCTAATTCAATTGAGGCTAGTGCATTTGCAGTGTTTTGATATGCATCTAATGAGTTAATATGACCTGCAACATGGCCCAATGATGTTTGAATTTCTCCAATTGCAGTGTCGGCTGTAGTGTTCGAATTTGTCGCGTCTGAAATGTTTGTAGCTGCTATACCTGCTGTTGTCTTAATGGTCGTTGTATTACCATCTACATCTTTTACTGTAGCAAATGTTCTATCACTAGTAGATAATAGCGCTAGATTGTGAAATTTGGCTGTAGATACAATATCATCAATAGTGTCACTTACAGCAATTGCCTCTGCATTCAATGCAGCAGTGTCTGAGGCGCTATTTGATGAATTAGTATCGGCTATTCCTATTTCACGTAAACGAGTGGCAAGTGCCGCCAACTCTACCAGTGCTGATTCTGCAGTCTTTAATAAGTCTAAACCAACTTTTGTAGTTGAGATTACTTTTTGATTTGATTTTCCTTCTGCATTTAATGAAAGGCCCTCTGCAAAATCGCCAGATGTTCCACCTGCTAAAATGTTCAATCCAGTGGTTAACCTTGATATTGATCTTCTGATCTTTTCTTGGTTTTCCCCAAGCTTTATTGCCGGATATATTGCTAGTGACATTTAAGTTTAACCAAAAGCAGGAGCTTTCTTGACAGCTGAACCTACTCTATCCCAACCCTCTGTAATATCGCTTAAAATTTGGATGCAACCATCCAGAAAATCAAAATCTTTATGATCTCTTACTCTTACAACAGCAAAAAGGCAGTGTTTATAGAGATAATCAAGATCTTTGGATATGGTGGTATTTCTTTCCTTGTCTATTGTATTGATTAACATATAGAGGTTTTTGATGGTATCTTGACATAGTTCTATTGATTTTGAATTATGTGTTTCCTCTGACTTTAATTGTTCAATTTGATCTAGTGTTAATTTTATTATTCTTTTGATGTTATTAATTGCGTTTACAGTAGCTTCCTTGTTATCGACTAAAAAGAGGCTCTCTTGCTTATCTCCATTTGACATTACTGCTCCTATATAAAGTTATAAAGATAGTAACGACAAAAGAACAAAATAATTTAGTTTTTAATCATTTCGTTTAAAAGCGTTTTCTAAAAGACTTGAAGTTTCATTAAGACCAGCAATCGCGGTTTCCATCGCAGAATATTGTGTTTCATATCTACTATACAATGCAGCAATTCTATCATCAAGATTTTCCTGCTTTTGGGCCAACTCAGATAACCGTTGATTTGCACTTTCTACTTTACTGTAAATTAATCCGTTAAATTTTAAAAAGGTATCAAGTTTATCTTGTAATAAAGTTATAAAACTTCTTCCATAATGAATTGTTCCAGACGTATTACTTGAATTAATTGTAAGCGCTATGCCATTAGGATCCCCCGAGGCTACAGTATATGTTGAACCTGATGCGCTTGTTGAAACTCCACCGACGGTTGCTGTGCCTGAGCTTACTGAAACAGCATAAGAACCTGGTTTTGTATCTGCTATACTATATCTGATTGGGACAATATCGGTACTATCACTAACAATCTGATCTTTAAAAAAACTGCGCAGTGATTCTGCATTATTTTTAAACTGTCTGTCTAGCATATCAGGGTCTGCAAAACTAAGGGTTCCATCTCTCATTGTTTTTACACCTAAATTTGATAAATAGTAGGGACCACCCTCGTATCCTGCGATTGGTGTGGCGCTACTTCTTCTCATTTCGTTCATAATGCTTCTTAACAATGAATCCCCAGCCAGTAATCCCTTTTTCTCATCATCAGTAGGATCAGACTCTCTGTAGCTTTGTAAAGACTTCATAACATCGTTGTAGGTTGTAACAAAATCGGTTATTGCCGTTCTAGCAGATGCCAAATCAACTTCACTTTTGATAGTTACAGCAGAGTCAGATGTTGAAAACAAATCAAGCGTCATACCTGCATATAAATCATCAATGCTGTTGGAGGGTCTTGTCATGCTTATTCCATCTACATTAAAACTTGCGTTTGTTCCTGCTACTCTTTGAGTTAATTGTGCTCCATCAGATGTGTCGTAAGCATAAACAGGAGAAGAGGCATGATTATCAGTCACTTTCATCTCATTAGCTGAACCGAACTGACTTTTTAAAGACAACATATAATTTGAACCATCATACAAAATTGTTGCCGTAACATCTTGTTCGCCGTCACTATTTGAGTCTGATGCAGCAGAATTTATCATATCCCTTAATTGTGTTAACGTTGTAGTAGAGGTAGGATTTACTGTTACAGTAGTCATTCCATTTGAGCTATGACTTTGTCCACCTCCTTGAGTAGGGTCAGCGGACCATGTTCCAAACGAAATACTAATTTGTCTTGCTCCAACAGTTGTGCCTGGAGACGATAAAGCTGGTCCGGTAAGAGTGTGAGCGCTTGCCAAAGAACTAACTGTTAAAGAAGAATTTACTGATTGTGATGCTTGGTTCCCATTAACAGTAAAAGTTGCAACAGTTTTGTCTGATGAAGATCCAGCATACCCTAGAGAATTATTTTTTTGAATGATTTCTAAATTTTCATTAAAAACTTTGAGATTGTTTTTGATTTGTGAAAAAGCTGATATTTGAGCCTTGTACTCAGTTTCTTTATTGTCTAAAGATTCTTTTACTCCTTCAGTTTCTGCATTAACCAAAGCCTCAATAAGTGAAGTGGTATCAAGTCCAGATCCGACACCTAACTTTGTGAGAATTTCAGGTCTGTTGTTTACCGAGGTCATGCTATTTTAACGTCCTAAAAAAGCATTAGTTTACTGGAATAAAATTAAAACATTTTGCATTGTTCGGGATGCTTGAGAAATCATATTCATTCCAGATTGTTGTAGAATTTGAGATTTTGCAAGTCGTGCTGATTCTGCAGCAAAATTT
>MDTG01193161.1_pt1 | contig 13544 bp, 10 predicted proteins | sample 811421 | NCBI WGS metagenome assembly MDTG01 (sample SAMN05326645, study PRJNA326480) | marine metagenome | isolation source: seawater | place: Pacific Ocean: South East | collected 2011 | reverse complement strand
CCATGCCTTGTTCGTAGACACAGGATCCTTTTATCAATGTCCATTCTCCCAAAAAACTCTCTATCATCTCTTCTATCGGCCTTTTTAGTGAAGCTTCCGTTAAAACGTTCAAACAAGAATTTATCTCTTAACACTAACGATGTATAGTCTATCATTTTTAAACGATTAAATGAAAAAAATTATTAAATTATTTGATTCAGAACTTGAAATTCACTCTAAGATGATCCCAATATCTAGGCACTAATAATATAATGCAGGTCTACATGAAAAATTACTACAAAAACTACGTGGATGGCAAATGGGTCGATGGAGGTTCAGGTGTAATAGCTGTCGACAACCCAGCAACAGGTGAGCATCTCGCGGACCAAGCTTGTGCCGATTTTAATGATATTGACGAAGCCGTAAGGGCCGCTAAGCGAGTTCACAATGAAGGGCTATTAACCGCTATGCGACCAGTAGAAAGAGGGAGGATGGTTAAGAAAATGGGAGAGTTTCTTCTCAAAAATTCTTCTATAATTGCACAGGAACTGACCCTAGAGGCAGGCAAACCTTTATGGGAGTCTGAGATTGAAGTTCGAGGAGCAGCCCGATATTTTGAATATTATGGCAATCAAGCCGAAACTATTGAAGGAAAATCTATACCTCTTGGCGAAAATTATTATGATTTTACAGCCTATGAACCATATGGGGTTTCAGCTCAAATAATACCTTGGAACTTTCCATTTGAGATGACCTCCAGATCACTGTCAGCTGGACTCACAACCGGAAACTCTTGTGTCATCAAAACAGCCGAGAACGATCCAATTACCCAATATTGGTTTGCAAAAGCAGCAGAATATGCTGAATTTCCAGAAGGCGCTGTTAATTTACTTTGTGGTTTAGGAAAAGAAGCAGGCGTTGCGCTTTCATCTCATCCAGAGGTAAATCAAATTGTTTTTACAGGATCAGTTGCAACCGGGTCAGCGATAGCTGGAGAGGCAGCTAAAAATATTGTACCATGCACATTAGAATTGGGCGGAAAATCTGCGGCGATTGTTTATGAAGATGCTGATTTGGAAAATCTAATCAATTCCTTACGCTGGGGAATATTTTATAATGCTGGCCAAGTTTGTTCTGCTATGAGCAGAGTAATCGTCCCAAAAAAACTTCATGCTGAAATTTCAGAGCGTGCTGCAGACTTGGCAAAATCACTTTCTGTAGGACCAGGATCAGAGCGTAAAAAATTTGGTAATAATATGGGATCTCTCATATCAGAATTACAACGAGATAGAGCTTTGAAGCTTTGCCAAAGAGCACAGCATGAAGGAGCAGTGACAGTAACTGGTGGACACAAGCTAAACCGGCCGGGTTGGTTTTTAGAGCCTACTATTTTCAATAATGTAACTCCAGATATGGAAATTGCCCAAACTGAGGTGTTTGGGCCAGTACTATCGATCATTCCGTATGAGACAGATGAACAAGCACTGGAAATTGCAAATGGAACTGATTATGGATTAGTTTCAGGCGTTTTCACTCGGGACTTAGACAGAGCTATGGTATCTGCTCAGAAAATGCGCGCAGGCCAAGTTTTTATTAATGAGTGGTTTGCTGGTGGGGTTGAAACACCTTTTGGAGGATATGGCAAGTCAGGATATGGTAGAGAAAAAGGTCGTGAAGCTCTCTGGAATTACATTCAGACCAAGAATATTGCTATCAGACTTGGTAAAGGTGCGGCTGGACGTGCCTGAAGTGTGAACTTATAGAAAGAAATTTGTATTATGAAAAATAAATTCGAAATAGGTCTTGAGAAAAGAAAAGAAACACTGGGGGCAAAATATGTAGAAGAAAATCTTGCTTTGGCTGATTCATTTACAAAACCTTTTCAAGAAGCAATGACTGAATGGTGTTGGGGGTTTGGCTGGGGTGATGAAACTATTGATAAAAAGACACGTTCTATGATGAATCTCGCTATGATCGGTGCATTAGGTAAAATGCATGAATGGGAAATCCATTGTAATGGTGCAATAAAAAATGGTGTGTCTTTAGAAGAAATAAGAGCAATTATACATGTAGTTGGCATTTACTGCGGGGTCCCGCAATCCTTAGAATGTTTTCGAGTGGCTCAAAAGGTTTTGAAGGAACACAACTTATTATAAAAATAATCTTATAGGTTTAAAAAACTTCGAACACTAATTTCAAACTCTTTAGGCTTTTCCACATGGACCCAATGGCCACACCCATGAATATTTTCAACTCTTAAATTTGAAAAATTTTTGCGCATTAGAGAAATATTTCTTTTCGAAACATAACTGGAATTTTCTCCAACAATCAGAAGAGTATCTCCATTAAATACCTCATTAGAGCCTGGAAAATTCATTATTTTATCCATATTTTCTGACAAGCTAGTAAGATTGAGGCACCAGCGTGTAAAATCATTAAATTGCAAACTTTGAAGCAAAAAATTCCTAATGTCTTTTTCTTTTATAAACTGTGAAAGTTTCTGATCTGCATCTCGTCTATTCTTAAGGAGGCTCAAATCCATATCTTGTAATGCTTTAATAATATCTATTTGTGAATGCGAATATTTGACTGGGGCAATATCAACTACGATCAGTTTTTCAACTAAATTAGGTTCTTGAAGAGCTAAATGCATAAATGCTTTACCTCCCATAGAGTGACCTAAAACATTGCAGTAACTCCCATAGAATTTTAAGACCTTGATTAGATCCTCAGACATCACCTCATAATCATGATCAGGATAAAATTTACTATTTCCATGATTACGCATATCCACAGAAATTACATACCATTTATCCGATAAACGCCGTGATATTGCACCCCAGTTTTTTGCTGAACCAAACAATCCGTGAGCAATAACTAGTGGAGGATTTTTAGGATCACCTACCTCAATTGTATTTAACATAACTTTCTTATTAATTCTTATAGCTGGAAATCAATTTTTCTACTTCAATGACTAAGTTTCTACGTGACACTGTTTTCTGAGCAGGTTGTGACTTCCACTCATTATTTGTTTTCATTTCAGAAGCAAGTTTAGATCCAAGGTATAAATCTTTTATAAGCACCTCACCGTTTTGTAATTCATTTTCACCTTCAATAATTGCGATTGGGCTGTTACGTTTGTCGGCGTACTTTAATTGATTTCCAAAGTTTTTAGGATTACCCACAAAAACTTCAGATCGTATTCCAGCTCGTCTTAACTCACTAGCCATAAGCTGATAGTCGTTAAGTCTATTACGATCCATAACAGTAATTATTACGGGACCCTGTCCTGTGGAGTTTGAAGACTTTTTACTTTCTAAAGCAGCTAATAATCGATCCACTCCTATCGACATACCTGTGGCTGGAACCTCTTGTCCAGTAAAGCGCTTCACAAGATCATCATATCGACCTCCACCAGCTACTGACCCAAATCGCCTGGTTAATCCTTGTTCATCAACTATCTCAAAAGTTAATTCTGCTTCAAGAACAGGGCCGGTATAATAACCAAGTCCTCTAACAATTGAAGGATCAATTAAAATACGGTCTACACCATAACCCTGTAATTCGGTGCTCTCGACTATCTTTTCAAGATCCAAAATACCTTGCTCACCAATACTTGAACCGCTTACAAGATTTAATAAATTCTTAAGCGTTCCCTGATTAGTCTCAGATTTTGATTCTAAAAAACTTAAAATTAGAGAAAGTTGGCCATCAGATAAATTTGCGCCTTTCGTATAATCTCCACTTTCATCCTTTCGTCCTTTTCCCAGAAGATCCTTCACTCCTGAAATACCCAGCCGGTCCAACTTATCTATTGCCCTTAAAACAATACCGCGTTGTTCAGAGAAATTTTTAATATCAGTTAAATCTAATATTCCTATTTTCTCCAAAACACCGTCTAAAACTTTGCGATTATTTATATTGATAACATAGTCACCTCGGGCTATGCCTGTCGCTTCCAAAGAGTCAGACAGCATTAGGCACATTTCTGCATCTGCAATCATATTAGCAGACCCAACAGTATCAGCATCACACTGATAAAACTGCCTAAAACGACCTGGCCCAGGTTTTTCGTTTCTCCATACTGGCCCCATTGTATAACGCCGATAAGGACTAGGTAATTGATTCTGATGTTGGGCATAAACCCTGGCTAAGGGAGCAGTTAAATCATAACGCAAAGCTAACCAATTATCTTCCTCTTGCCATGCAAAAACACCATCATTTGGTCTATCAATATCCGGTAAAAACTTTCCTAAAGCGTCAACATTTTCAATCGCACTTGTTTCTAAAGGTTCAAAGCCATACATATTATAAACTTCAGTTATTTTTTGGAGCATTGAATTGCGAATTTCAATCTCAGTTCCAAAATAATCTCTAAATCCCTTGGGCGTCTCTGCCTTTGGCCTTTTATTTTTTACTTTTTTTTGCTTAGACATTTTCTTGCCATTTGTTGTTATCAGTATCGTCCTAAACCAAGCCTATGAAAGGAGCAAGGTTTCACAAATCAAAGTCTAGTAATGCATACATTTCTACATTACATCTTAAAGTGATAAAAAGAGTAAAAAAATGAAAAACAGCAACTCAAAAACTATGGAAGAATGTGTTTCTCATCTACAAATGATGGTTGAGGACTTAAATTCAGTGGTGACTGATCAAAATAGGGAAATTTTACTGCTCAAACAAAAGATCGAGTTTTTACTTAAGCGTGAGGCAGAAAGAGAATATACTGATCAAAGTTCCGTAATCATTTCTGATGAAAAACCACCTCATTGGTAAAAAATAATACGAGAAAATACTAACGAGTGAGCTAAAACTCTTTGACTTCTACTACCCCAACCAAAGATTTTAAAGCACCTTTTGTTTCAGGAGTAACAGGAAATTTCCCATTTAATAACATCTCAACATCTCCAGGCAAACTAGGGTGCATTAAAATTAATTTAATAGGTCCAACAGTTTTATTATTAATCCCTGACTTTGCTCGCTCCAAAACAGAAGCAACAGATGGCAAAACCTCGCTCTCATTTACATAAACACTTAAGCCAGCTAATGCTCCTCCAGATATCGCCTTATCTACCGGCTGAACTGAACGTGCTAAAATCTTTAACTGGCCACTTTCTAGACTTGCATCAACAGTCAAAACTACATTATTTCCAGGTTCTAAGAATTCTCTTGAAGACTCTAAAACATCTGAAAACATAGTAACTTCATATATTGCTGAAGGGTCAGATAATTGTACGAAAGCATATCTATTTCCTCGCGCAGATTTACGCTCCTGTCTCGAAGTTACAGTTCCAGCAACCTTTATTATTGATGCACCATTCTTTACTCGAGTCTCCACGTCAGAAAAATCAATTACCTTATTGCGCTTAAGAGCAGTCGAGTAATCATCAAGTGGATGTCCACTCAAATAAAATCCTACAGATAAATGTTCTTGGCCCAACCTTTCCATTGGGAGCCAGTCATCAATTTTGTTTAATCTAGGCTCAGGTAGATCTTCCCCAGTGCTACCAAATAAGGAAACTTGCGTTGAATTACGATCTTCGTTAGCTGCATTGGAATAATCAATCAAAGCATCCAAAGCTCTGAATATCTTTTGTCGATTGCTATCCAAAATATCAAATGCTCCCGCACGGGTAAGCATTTCCAAAGGCCGCCGTCCAATGCGTTTAAGGTTTACTCGTCTCGCAAAATCATAAATGTTTGTAAATGGTTGATCACTACGGATTTTTATAATCTGCTCCATAGCTTCTATGCCAATATTTTTTAAACCTCCAAGGGCATAGTGTATATTGCCATCTCGAACAGTAAATTTAGCTCCTGATTTATTTATACATGGTGGAAAAATCTTTATCCCCAACCGATCGATCTCTTGCTTATAAACATTCAATTTTTCAGTAATATGTAAATCACAATTCATCACAGCTGCCATAAATTCTATAGGATAATTAGCTTTTAGCCATGCTGTTTGATAGCTGACTACCGCATACGCAGCAGCATGCGATTTATTAAACCCATAATTAGCAAATTTTTCCAATAGATCAAAAACTTCCTTAGCTTTTTGCTGATCAACGCCATTCTTGGCAGCTCCACTCTCAAATTTGGGTCTTTCAGCATCCATTGCTTCCTTTATTTTTTTACCCATTGCTCGGCGCAATAAATCAGCACCTCCTAGAGAATAACCACCCATCACTTGAGCGATTTGCATAACTTGCTCTTGATAAACAATTATTCCTTGAGTTTCTTCCAAAATATGATCAATTAATGGATGTATCGATTGCAAGCTTCGCTGTCCATTTTTGACTTCACAATATGCTGGGATATTTTCCATTGGACCAGGTCTATACAGAGCTACTAGAGCAACTATATCTTCTATCGATGTAGGTCGCATACGCCTTAATGCATCCATCATACCAGCACTTTCAACTTGAAAAACAGCAACTGTTTTGGCACTAGAATATAGTTCAAAAGTCGCTTTATCGTCTAATGGAATGCTATCAATATCAATATTGACATCCCTTAATTTAAGTAAATCTACGGCATTCTTAATTACCGTCAAAGTTTTTAAACCTAAGAAATCAAACTTAACCAGTCCAGCCTGCTCAACCCATTTCATATTGAACTGTGTTGCTGGCATTTCTGATCGACGATCTTGATAAAGTGGAACTAATTCATCTAACGATCTATCACCTATTACAATTCCATCAGCATGTGTAGCTGCGTTTCTTAATAATCCCTCAACTTTCCCAGCATAATTTAGCATTCTATTAACAACTTCTTCTGAGGTTGCAGCCTCTTGTAATTTAGGTTCATCTACTAAAGCTTTTTCAATTGATACTGGTCTTACACCTTCAATTGGGATTAATTTTGACAATCTATCAACTTGACCATATGGCATCTGCAAAACTCGCCCTACGTCTCGAACTGCCATTTTTGATAACAAGGCACCAAAAGTAATTATTTGGCCAACCTTATCTTTTCCATACTTCTCTTGAACATATTGTATAACCTCTTCGCGACGATCCATGCAAAAATCGATGTCAAAATCTGGTATAGAAACACGTTCTGGATTGAGAAATCTTTCAAATAGCAAAGAATAACGTAAGGGATCAAGATCTGTTATTGTCAAAGCATAGGCTACTAATGATCCTGCTCCAGAGCCCCGTCCAGGCCCCACTGGAATCCCTTTGGATTTTGACCATTTAATGAAATCCGCAACAATCAAAAAATAACCTGGAAACCCCATTTCCTCAATAACTTGAAGTTCGAAATTCAGTCTATCATTGTAATCCTTTACTGGTGCCACACAATCGATTTTTCTTAATCGCGCTTTCAAGCCATCTGCCGCTTGCTCCCTAAGTAATTGAACCTCATTTTCAGAAAATTTGGGTAAGATAGGTTCACGAACATCAGCTTTGAATGCACATCTTTTTGCTATTTCAACAGTATTTTCCAATGCTTCTGGAAGGTCTGCAAATAATGCGGCCATTTCCTCCTGCGATTTAAAATAGTGCTCAGTTGTTAAGCGTCTTCTATCTTCTTTCTGGTCCACATATGTACCATCACCAATACAAATTAATGCATCATGTGCTTCAAACATTTCTCTGTCTGGGAAATGAACATCATTTGTTGCTACTAGAGGTAAATCCAAATCATAAGCTAAATCTATTAACATTTGTTCAGTTATTTGCTGGCTATTGGTGTATTTGCCTTCTGACACTGGGTGTCTTTGAATCTCAATGTATAATCGATTAGAAAATGCATCTTTCAATTGATACAAACAAGATCTAGCTTGATCTAAGTTGTTATTAATTAATTTCTGTCCAACTGGGCCATTAGATCCACCCGTCAAGCATATCAAACCCTCGTTATGCTCACATACTTCTTTAATTGTTAATCCCATATTTTCGTCTGTTTTTTCTAAATAAAATATCGAATTTAACTTCAATAAATTACTATAACCTTGATTATTTTGAGCTAATAAAACCAGATATTGTTTTTCAGAGTTAACATCATTATTATTATTTTCAGCGTCAGAAGTAATTTCAATTTGATAACCAACTATCGGTTGTATCCCAGCAGAGGATATAACAGTAGAAAATTCCAATGCTGCAAACATGTTATTCGTATCTGTAACTGCAACAGCAGGCATCTTGTTATCGATGCAGTATTTACCTAAATTCTTCAAAGCGATAGCACCTTCAAGAAGTGAATACTCTGAATGAACTCGCAAATGGATGAATCGGGGTTCTTTTTTCATAAGTCATATTAAACATAAGAAGGTAGTATCTAAAAGAGTAACTGTTTATATTATCTATTTATAAAATACATGCTCAAAATATTGATAATCGATATCCATAAAAGCAGGTAAGATAACCACGGAAAGGGAAAGCTGAAAATATCATGGGAAAATTAACAACACATGTATTAGATACGAGCAATGGAGTCCCGGCGTCAAATATGACAATTGAGCTCTATTATCTAAAAGATCAGAATAAGAAATTAATCGGGTCGTTCATTACTAATAAAGATGGTAGAGTTGATCGTCCTTTGTTGGATGGAGATAATTTCCATCAAGGAAAGTATGAACTATTATTCCATGTTGGAACATATCAGAAAAATATTGATAAAATTGAAATGAAAGATAGGTTTTTAGACGTCATTCCAATACATTTTTCTATTAATGATGATAGTCACTATCATGTGCCTCTGTTATATTCTCCATATGGCTATTCAACATACAGAGGCAGTTAATGCAGAAGATAAATTTTATTCTAAATGGCGAAAACATTTCACTGGATGTTTTATCTTCCACGACAACTTTACTCGACTGGTTACGGGAAGAAAGAAAATTAACAGGGACAAAGGAAGGTTGTAATGAAGGTGATTGTGGTGCCTGCACTGTATTAGTCACTAATTTGAGCAATGGTAAACCTGAATATAAAGCCCTAAATGCTTGTATTTTATTCTTGCCACAACTTGATGGTAAATCAGTTAGAACCGTTGAAGGATTAGCAACAAAGACTTCAGTATTAAATATACAACAAAAAATGATTTCTAATCATGGTAGCCAATGTGGTTTTTGCACTCCGGGTATTATTGTCTCATTGCTAACAGCTCAATTAAATAAAGATAAAAATTATGATGATGTTTTGGCAGGGAATCTCTGTAGATGTACAGGCTATACGCCAATTATTGATGCTGCTAAAGCTGCAGAAAAAAATACCAAAAAACCAAGCTGGATCAAAACTGATAATCACAAACTCAATAAAATTGATATCACTAATAACTCCCAAAGAAGTACATTTTTTCTGCCACAGACTATCAAAGAACTTGAAAAATGGTGTTCCAAAAATCCTGAAGGTATCATAGTAGGGGGAGCAACTGACATAGGCCTATGGGTAACAAAAAAGCTAATAGATTTAAAACAGATCTGTTTTATTGGCCAAATAGCTGAAATGAAGCAAATAAAAGCTTCCAAGCAATCACTTAACATTGGCGCATGCACAACAATAGAAGACTTAAGAACATATTTAAAAAATAGTCATCCAGAGTTTGCAGAATTATTGAGAAGGTACGGTTCTACTCAAGTAAGAAATGCAGCAACAATTGGTGGAAACATAGCTAATGGCTCACCTATCGGCGATTCTTCCCCAGCTCTTATCGCTTTAGGGGCGACTATTTCTCTGAATTACAGCGGAAAATACAGGACTATTCCAATTGAAAAGTTTTTCATAAAATATGGTGTTCAAGATAAACGAAAAGGAGAGTTTATAGAATCTATAAATATGCCAAGAAATGAGGGCAGTTTTAAATGCTATAAAATCTCCAAGAGATTCGACCAAGATATCTCAGCAATTTGTGGCTGCTTTAATATTTCTGTTGAAAAAGGCGTCATAGTAAACGCTCGTATCGCCTTTGGTGGTATGGCGGAGATTCCAAAAAGAGCTCTTGAAGTGGAGACTTTTTTGATCGGATCACCATGGAATGAAAAAACTATTTCTGAAGCTTGTTCAAAGTTTGAAAACGACTTTAATCCAATTTCTGATATGCGTGCTTCCTCACAATATAGAAACTTAATAGCTAAAAATCTGTTGAAAAAATACTTTGTAGAAATATCGCAAACAGAAAAAAATACCAATGTTTTAAGAGTGGAAGCATGAATATAATGAAACCCTTACCACATGACGCAGCGGCTTTACATGTTAGTGGATCCGCTCAATACACTGATGACATTCCAACGCCTGAGAACACATTATATCTAGTTTTTGGATTGTCCGAAATTGCTCATGGAAAAATAGTAAAAGCAGATCTAACAAAAGTTGAGTCTGCATCTGGAGTAATTTGTGTTTTAACGGCAAAGGATATTCCAGGTATAAATGATATTTCACCATCCCCTTTTCCTGAAGTATTGTTAAGTGAAGGTAAGTTAAATTATGTTGGACAACCAATATTTATTTGCGCCGCTACCAGTCACTTATTAGCTCGTCGAGCAGTTAAATTGGCAAAAATTAAATATAAGAAAAAAAATGCTGTAATTACAATTGATCAGGCAATTAAAGCAAATTCTTTATTGGAAAAACCTTTAATCTATAAGAAAGGAAATGCAGGAAAAGCAATAGCAAAATCTGAAAATTGCTTAAAGGGTTCTATAAATATTGGTGGACAAGAACATTTCTATTTAGAGGGTCAAGCTGCCTTGGCCATCCCTCATGACGATGGTGACATAACCATTCATTGCTCTACTCAACACCCAACCGAAGTACAGCATAAGGTAGCAGATGCTTTAAAAAAACCAATGCATTCTGTCAGAGTGCAAGTAAGGCGTATGGGTGGTGGCTTTGGTGGTAAAGAAAGTCAAGCAAATGCACTGGCAGTGGCCTGTGCAATAATAGCTGAAAAAACAAATAAGCCTTGCAAAATGCGATATGATCGAGACGATGATATGGTCATTACTGGAAAACGGCATGATTTTCGCATAGATTACGACGTTGGCTTTGATAACGAAGGTAAAATAAATGGTATAGAGTTTAAGCACTTTGTTCGTTGTGGTTGGAGTGCTGATCTTAGTTTAGCAATCGCTGACAGAGCGATGCTTCATAGTGACAATGCTTATTTTCTCGCAAATGCTAAAATCACATCTTATAGATTGCTGACCAATACCCAATCAGCAACAGCCTTTCGAGGATTTGGAGGACCTCAAGGCATGATCGGAATTGAGCAAGTCATAAATCATATTTCTCAACACCTAAGAATAGACTCATTATCGGTAAGAGAGAAAAACTTCTATGATAACCCATCAAAAAGAACAAGTGATCTACAAACTACTCCTTATCACATGGTAGTTACAGACAGTATAATTAAACCCTTAGTAAAACAACTAAAGTCTTCTTCCAACTACACTAAAAGACGGTTGGAAACTGAAAAGTGGAATAAAAAAAATAAATTTTTGAAAAAAGGTATAGCACTCACTCCAGTAAAATTTGGCATCTCTTTTACACTGACACACTTAAATCAAGCTGGAGCTTTAGTTCATGTTTATCAAGATGGCTCGATAAGAATAAATCATGGTGGGACAGAAATGGGGCAAGGCTTGTTTCAAAAAGTTGCACAAGTTGCTGCTGAAGAGTTCTCTCAACCAATTGAAAATGTGAAAATCACTGCAACCGATACTGGAAAGGTGCCAAATACTTCGGCAACAGCAGCTAGTTCTGGAACAGACCTTAATGGCATGGCAGTACAGGCTGCTTGTACAAAAATTAAAGCAAGGCTCATCTCTTTTCTCAGTAAAAAGCATAAAACTCCTATTTCAAAAATTAAATTTCTAGATGGATCTATATACTGCAGCAATAAACAATATTCATTTAAGGAAATTATCAAAGAAGCATATATAAATAGAATAAGCTTAAGTGCTACTGGTTTTTATTCTACCCCTGAAATAAAATGGGATAGACTTTTAGGGCAAGGTAATCCTTTCTATTATTTTGCTTATGGTGCTGCCGTGACAGAAGTCATTATTGACACTCTAACCGGAGAAAATCGTATCCTGAGAGTAGATATTTGTCATGATGTTGGGAAATCGATAAATCCTGCTATTGATATAGGACAAATACAAGGAGGTTATGTTCAAGGAGCTGGTTGGCTAACAACAGAAGAGCTCGTTTGGAATGATGAAGGCAGACTTATGACGCATGCGCCTTCTACCTACAAAATTCCAGCCTGCTCAGATAGAGCAAAAACTTTTAATACAAATCTGTACAGCTACTCTGGTAACAAAAAACACACAATATATAGATCTAAAGCGGTTGGGGAACCTCCTTTCATGCTAGGTATTTCAGCATTAATGGCATTAAATGACGCAATAGCTTCTGTTAGCTCTAATGACATCCCAGTGTTACTTAATACACCAGCTACACCAGAAAGAGTGCTGTTCGAAGTCGAGAAAAAGATCAAAGGTACTTTCCATGAGTTTTGATCTAAATTTAATGCAGGAATACGTCGACAGATATGTGGAAATTATTAGAGTTCTCATACTGAAAACTTCTGGTTCAGCGCCTAGAAACTATGGCACTTGGATGATTATTTGGAAAAATGGTCAATTTGGAACAATCGGTGGTGGTCAACTTGAATATCAAGTTACAAAAAATGCCAGAGATCTTTTGGAAAGCAGCAACTACCTTAAAATAAGAAAATACAGTTTAGGCCCCGATATTGGCCAGTGTTGTGGTGGTAGTGTTGAGGTCCTAATAGAAAAATTAGATAGTGAAAAATTAAAAATTATTTCGAACGAAGATGGGTATTTTGCAAGATCAGTTTGCCAGAATGATAAAACTTTGAAGATTATATCGAAAATCAAAAATTACCGGAATAGATCGCTTCCAATCAATTTCTCTTACTGTGATGGGTGGGTAATTGAACCTTTGGCACCTGAGAAAAAAACACTTTGGATTTACGGCGCAGGTCATGTTGGAACAGCTATCTCACACACAATTAGCAACTTAAATAAATTTTCAATTTCTTGTATCGATATTTCTAAAGATCGTTATCCTTCTAACTTTCCTGATTGTGTGGAAAGATTAATAGCAGCTAATCCCGCTGAGATAGTAAAGTATGCACCAGTAGAAACCCATCACTTAATATTAACTTATTCACACGCATTAGATTTAGAGATTTGTAACCAATTATTAAAACAAAAGTTTTTATCTGCTGGTTTAATCGGTTCAAAAACAAAATGGGTAAGGTTTAAAAAACGACTAAGTGAAATGGGGTATACTTTAGAAGATATCAACAGGATCGTCTGTCCAATTGGAGACCCCTCTTTAGGTAAATCTCCTTATGAAATAGCCATTGGGGTTGCTAGTATGCTTCTAAGTTACAACGATGATGCAGCCTATCACAGAGACGTGTCAAATTTATAGAAAATGATAGATCAACAAAGTCTTCAATAATATTTTATAAATCAGGTATTAGCCTTCTGGTATCTTGCTATAAACAATATGATACAACACACAATCAATATTAAACTAATGATATACGGTGACCCTGGAAAATAGAGATATGCACTATCT